>OGFR01001332.1_pt1 | contig 11369 bp, 10 predicted proteins | sample 1571001 | NCBI WGS metagenome assembly OGFR01 (sample SAMEA2582064, study PRJEB24529) | metagenome | biome: Human gut stool | place: China | collected 2011 | reverse complement strand
ACTCTTTAATAGAACAATCAACGCCAGTGCCTACGTTAATATGTGACAGCATTGGTTGTGTTTGCTCCTGCCAAAGTGCTTTATCAAGCTCCATGACATAGCGGAGCGTTTCTAAGGAATACGGTCCCTTTTCAATGATATCACCATCGATTATCAGCTCGTCATCCTCACAGAACCCCGCCTTTTCCAGCACCTTTTTCAAAAAATGGACATGGCCGTGGATATCGCTGACCGCCAGAATCCGGCGTCCCCGCGGAATATCCAGGCTCACTCGCTTTATTGTTATCATTCTCTCATTTCCTTTCTCTGTCTCTCCGCCTAATCCCACCAAAAAAACAGAAAGGACTGCCTGTGATGGACTGCTTTAAGCTGCGAATGGACCCGCTCCCGTTTTCTTCAAATTCAGCCATCTTCCTCCTGCCTTCCCACGCGATCCCTCCTGATATGAAAGGACCGTTTTCTCTCTTTTTCTGTCAATTATACCATCCTGCTGGCAAAATGGCACGGGAAACATTTGGGAGCTGCGCGGATGACAAGATTGTAATCGAAAAGGGAAAAACCAGTGTTTTCCCCAACTGATCTTTCCCTTTTCGATTTTTTAACGGGCTTATTCCTCTCCAGCCTTATTCTTCTTAAGCGCCGCCAGTATCACACAGCCGACCACCGATCCGATCACAACCGCGGCAAGATAGCCGAACGGATTTCCGATCGTCGGAAGTACGAAGATACCGCCGTGAGGTGCGCGCAGCGTACAGTTCAACGCCATGGAAAGCCCGCCTGCCACGGCCGAACCGATGATACAGGACGGAATCACGCGCAGCGGATCTGATGCCGCAAACGGTATGGCGCCCTCGGATATAAAGGACAGGCCCATGATATAGTTTACCAGACCGGACTGGCGTTCCTTCTCCGTAAATTTTTTCTTAAAAAATGTGCTGCACAATGCGATCGCAATGGGAGGAACCATGCCGCCCGCCATAACCGCGGCCATAATATCGAAGTTTCCTTCCGCCAGCTGCGCCGTGCCGAACACGTATGCCGCCTTATTGACCGGGCCGCCCATGTCTACGGACATCATGCCGCCGACAACGGCTCCGAGGATCACCTTGCTGGTGCCGCCCATGCCGTTTAAGAAATGGGTCAGACCGTCATTGATCGCACCGACAAACGGATTGATAAATGTTGTTGCCACCGCGACCAGGAAAATGCCCAGCAGTGGATATAAGAGAACCGGTTTGATGCCTTCCAGAGATTTCGGAAGCTTTTTAAATACTTTCTTTAACAGGACAACAATATAACCGCCGATAAAACCAGCCAGAAGCGCGCCTAAAAATCCTGAGTTCACGTCCCCGCCTGCCGGATTCATGAACGTGGCTCCCATCTTTGCCACCATGCCGCCTACGAAACCAACCGCCAGACCGGGACGGTCCGCGATACTCATGGCGATATAACCGGCCAGAACCGGAAGCATCATGCCAAATGCCTGCTCGCCGATCGTCTTTAAATAGGCCGCTATCGGTGTATTCTTACCAAAATTAGCCGGATTGATGGAATAATCATCGAACAGGAACGCCAGGGCGATTAAAAGTCCGCCGCCGATCACGAACGGAAGCATATGGGAGACGCCGTTCATCAGATGCTTATAAATGGTGTGGCCGATGCCCTCGCTCTCTCCGCCCTCCTCTGAAGCAGCGGCACCTGTATGGTGGTAGACAGGTGCTTCTCCGCTCACAGCCTTTTTAATCAGTTCCTCACCTTTTTGAATTCCGTCGGAGACAGAGGCCTTCACTACGTGTTTACCATCGAAACGGGCCATATCCACATTCTTGTCTGCTGCGATGATGATTCCGTCGGCAGCGGCGATCTCTTCCTTCGTCAGAACGTTGGCCGCACCCTCGGCTCCGTTGGTCTCCGATTTTACAGGAATGCCAAGCTTCTTTCCCAGCTGCTCCAGATTCTCAGCCGCCATAAAGGTGTGGGCGATGCCGGTAGGACACGCGGTCACTGCCAGGACACGGTATCCGGCTGCGCTCTTTAAAGGCTCCTGGACCTTAGGCACCGCGTCCTCCGCTATCTTCTCCTCTTTCCGCGCTTTCTTCTCATAGCGCTCGGATTCCTTGTCGTCGATCATCTGTAAAAATTCTTCTTTTGACTCCGCATGGATCAAATCATTCTTAAAGTCAGGATCCATAAGAAGCGTGGACAGACGGGACAGCGCTTCCAGATGAACATCCGCTTCGCCCTCAGGCGCCGCAATCATGAAGATTAAATTGGCCAGCGAACCGTCAAACGCTTCGTAATCCACGCCATCAGGCACCACCATGGCTGCCAGTCCCGGCTCCTTAACCGCGGCCACCTTGGCGTGAGGAATCGCAATCCCCTCGCCTACCGCAGTGCTTCCCAGCGCCTCGCGGGCCAGAATGCCTTCTTTATAGCCGGCTCTGTCGTTCAGCCTTCCGCCAGCCGCCATCAGACCGATCAGCTTATCAATGGCCTCTTCCTTGCCAGAGACTTTTACGCCGAGCTCGATACTTTCTTTTTTCAATAATTCCGTGATTCTCATCTAAAAACCCCTCCTATCGTAATTCCTCATAAAGTTTCATAATATCTTCCTTACAGGCCAGCCCCTCGGAAAATGCGCTGGCGCTTCCGCAGGCACTTCCAAGCCTTAAAGCGTGCTCGTAATTTCCATTTTCCAGATATCCGGCGATGAATCCCGCCACCATGGAATCTCCGGCGCCCACAGAATTCTTCACCGTTCCCTTTGGAACTCCCATGGAAAATACCGCTCCATTTTCAGCAATTAAGACGGCTCCGTCCCCCGCCATGGAGACCAGCACGTTCACCGCGCCCTTTTCCTGCAGCTGTCTGGCGTAATATATGATTTCCTCCTCATCCTTTGGCACCGTACCGAACATCTCGCCCAGCTCATGGTTATTCGGTTTAATCATAAATGGATGATAGGGAAGGACATTCATCAGCAAATCCTTCGTCGCATCCACTACGATGCGGATGCCCCTTCCGTCTAACCGCTCCATGATCCGCTCATAGATTCCGTCGTCGATGGAATGCGGGATGCTTCCCGACAGGACTAGGACATCGTCCGCCCTCAGCTTCTCAAGCTTTTCAAAAAGCTTTTCCACATCCGCTCCGGTAATCTCCGGGCCGGTGCCGTTGATCTCCGATTCCTCTTCCGATCTAAGCTTTACGTTGATTCTGGACATACCGTTCTCCACCCGGATAAAATCGGACTGGAATCCCAGATTTTTCACTCCCCGTTCAATCTCGTCTCCCGTAAATCCAGCCACAAACCCGAGCGCGGTACTCCCAAAGCCCAGCGTCTTCAGTACCGCCGATACATTGATGCCCTTGCCCCCATAATAAATGTCTTCCTGCACGGTTCTGTTGACCATTCCCAGCGTGAAGTGATTTACTTTTACTACATAATCCAAAGCCGGATTAAATGTCACTGTGTAAATCATATGTCACCTCTCCTCATTATTATAAAATTTTATTTCTTCCCTCTGCTATACTATATTATGATTTAGTATTTTCGTCAATACATTTTCACAGGAAATATTATTTCTTATAAAGTTTCGTCAATTTCCATAAATCTCCATTCCATTTTCCCTGTTTCCCCGCGTGTTTTTTGTACTTTTTTACTATGTATTTTTCCAATAATTGCTGATTTCATGCATCATCGTTTGTTTCCTTTTATGAGGACGGGATTTTCCTGTCATGGGAACAATATTTTCCTTCCACGAAAAAAAAACAGGAGCCAATGTCCGGTACGGCATGTTCACCGTATGCTTCCTGACACTCACTCCTGTTTTTAATGCCTGTTGGAAAAGATAGATGGTATATCCATATTTTTCGTATAATCCCGTTTCGCCGGATCAGTTATTCTTGTCCTCGGAAATCGCGATCTCATGGCGTCGGATATGGTCGTATGAATCCTTCTTGCTCACAGCCAGGAACAGATAGAGAATCTCGACCACCATAGTGGCCGATACCCGTGAGAAGCAGAACTCACCCAAAAGCAGCTTCTCCCTGGTCGCCGTTGTGATGTGGTAATCGCTGGCCTGACCCAGCGGCGAGGCGGCGTTGTTGGTGATCGCAATCATCTTGCAGTGATTCTCCTTCGCCACCGCGGTGAGCGTCATCAGCCGTTTGGAAAAACCGGAGTTGGATATGATGATCACCACATCTTCCGGCCCCATATTGCAGGTAAACGCCATCTGTGTCTCCCAGATCGTACCCGATACCGCCTGAATGCCCAGTTGATTGAACTTGAAGGCGCCGTCTAAGGCGACCGGAATCGTATTCCCCACAGCCACCAGCTGCACCGTGCGGGCATGTTCAATCAGTTCCAGGATCTTTCCCAGCTGAACCGGGTCCATCATGGACACCGTCTGTGTCAGCTCCGCCGCCTTGTTGGCCAGGATATTCTGGAGGGACTGCGCAATATTATCGCGGCTGATATCGTTGGATACCTCCACGGATTTCCCGCGTTCCTCCGCCACCTCCTTCGCCAGAGTAATCTTTAAATGATGAAAACCGTTAAATCCGCAGCGCCTGCAAAAACGCGATACCGTCGCATCGCTGGTTCCGCTTGCCAAAGCCAGCTCCGCGACAGTCATATCGATGATTTCACTTTTGTGCTCCAGTATATAATCCGCAATCTTCTTTTCCGCCTCAAAAAAGGTATCGTAAGAAGAACACAGGACGCCCGAAACGTTGATATGATCCTGCATGGCTCCTCTTCCTCCGTTCCTGTCACGCATGTAATTTTATTTCATCATTATAGCACGATATGAAATAATTTGTAAAGGAAGTTTTTACCACTCTCCCGGGAAATCCCACGTATTGTGATCCTTCCTGGTATCGCGCAGAATATCGTCGATCTCCTCGAACATCCGGCTGTCCGGAAGGTTACGCTCCCATAAGCGAAATGCCTCATCTGATTTTATCTCTTTCACGTCGATGGGCGTCCCGGCGCAGTAATCACGGTTCAGCTGGCCGTACAGCTCCGCCATCTTGCGCATATGCTCCTCCGGCAGACTGCTCATCTTCTTATAGATCTGCTGGCTTATCACGCCCACCAGGAAATCGGTTCCGTATTCCTTAAAATTCAGCAGGTTTTCATCAGTCAGGCCGTGGGCCGCCGCGTAACGCTCCATATCCGCTTCCTTCGTCGTATAGCGAAGCTGCCCGCCGTCTCCCCATGACAGGATTCCGTACTGGCAGGGCGGAATGGCAAAGGAGTCCGCCACAATCTCACTGATATGGTAGGCATCCTCCGGTTCTCCTGGCTCAGGCTTGTATTTCTTGGTCCGCTGCAGATGCAGGTGTCCGCTGATGAAGACCGGCACACGGTACCGTTCCAGCAGTTTTATAACCTCATCGCTGTTTTCCAGGGTGCAGTCCACAGGATACAGAATACTCTCCTTCAGCAGGTTGTGATGGGCAATGGGAATTACCGAGATCCCCAGTTCCTTCGCCGCTTCCAGCTGCTCCTCCATCCATTTGACGGTGGTGCTCCGTATTCTTCCTCCCACCAGGTTCACCGGCTCATACTGGGCGGAATCCAGCATCATCAGCCAGTTTTTCTCGTCAAGCTCACAGATATAGCTTAAGGAGGTCTCATCTCTGCTGATCGCCTGGTCGTATCCAAATTCATGGTAAATGTCCAGGAATTCCTCCGCGCTGACCGATTCGGCCGCCTCCCTCACTTCTCCGAAATAGGAGGCAGCGTTGGGATTATTGATATCGTGATTTCCCGGAATCACGAGGACCCGCACGCCCTGGTCCGCAAGCACCTTCAGCTTTTCCGCAAGCGCCTCATGAGCCCCCTTCTCACCGTTCAATGTTAAATCACCGCTCAGAATCACGGCATCGGGCATAAGCTCTGTCATCTCTTCCGTAAACACATCCATCAGCTGGGAAATATAAGGAACCAGCTTTCCATCGTCCCGTTTCACCATCTCGTCGAACGCCTCGCCGTAATCGGTCATGGATGGGGCGAAATAATGGATATCAGAGACCGTTACTATGGAAGGCGGCCGATACTCTTCCACCGGCAGTTCTTCCTCTATCTCCGGCCGGACCGTCTCTGTGCGGCTGCCGTACCATCTCCCGCTTTCGTCCTGCTGCCGGCTTTCTTCCTGTGTCTCCGCCTCGGATGGCGTCGCTTCCGCGCTCTCGCTCTCCTCCTCTTCACGTTCCTCTTCCTGCGATTCTCCGGTCTGCACCATCGTCGTCTCGCTGCTGCTTTCTCTGCCCGGTTTTGTCGGTGAGGAGATCTTTCCCACAAACCAGACGATGCCGAGGCACATAGCAATGAGTCCCGCGTAAATCAGGATCATCAGCCAGTTTTTCTTCCCTTTACTCATATAACGTCACAATTATGTACCTTTCTATCCAGTCACTCGATGTCCACGGGAATCATACCATACGATCGCTCAGTCAGCAGCAAATTCCCCCGCTTCCCGGCCCTCCTCTCACAGGTCAAGCGCTCTCTCATAAACCTTCCGCACTTTGTCCACGGTCGGCACACCCTCATGCACCTTTACTCCATCCACGAAATACGTCGGTACATACCAGTAGTCCAGGGAATCCGCAAACGCCTTCTCCCTGTTCTCATCCACAATTTTCACCTCGACTGCCTGAAACTCCGGCCGCTCCGCTTTCAGTTCATCCATCATGCGCAGTGCCTGGCGGCAGTAAGGGCACGATTCCTGAATCATCATCAGTACCTTTTTCATCTGTATTCCATCCTTTCTGGCCGTTCCTTTCTGAATATCTGCAATCAATTCCTGCTTTCTCATACTGATTCACTATTTTATCATTATTTCTTCTGCATATCAATACACAAGATTCAAATACACCGCTGCCGCGCGCCTCCCCCTTTCCTGTGACATGAAAAGCCGCCTCTGTCATGCGGTAACAGAGGCGGTTCTCATAGGAGTCATGATTCCTTCACGGGTCAATGAAGGAAAACCCAGAGGGTTAATGTATAGAATATTCACATGTAGTTAGTGTTTGCTAACTGAATATATATTAGCATATGCTAACTAAAAATGCAACCACTTTTTTTGAGAGAATTCCTCATTTCCAGTTAATACCATCTCGTCATGGGCAGCTCGTTATTTACGCCCTTGGAGACAAGGATCTGATGAAGGTCGATGATACCGTTGTGGAAGGTCGCGGCACAGGAGCTTAAATAGAGTTCCCACATTCTCGCAAACTCAGTCCCCATCTTCTCCTCCACCTCCTGCCTGTGGCCGCTGAAGTTTTGTTCCCAGCAGCGCAGGGTCTTATAGTAGTGGCGTCTTAAGCTTTCCACATCCAGGGTGTAGAACCGGTAGTCGCCGAATAAATGGATTATTTCCCGAAGGCTCGGTACCATGCCGCCCGGAAAGATATATTTCTTGATCCACGGGTCCCCCGGATACTCTTTGAGCGCGCTGATATAATGAAGCAGAAGGAGCCCGCCCGGCTTTAACACGGAATCCACATTTTTTACGAACAGCTCGTAATTCGCCCGCCCCACGTGCTCCAGCATCCCGACGCTGACCACCCGGTCGAACTGTCTGCCGCTCTTCTCCAGCTCGCGGTAATCCATCCGCGCTACCTCAATCTGTCCCGTCAATCCCTCTTTTTCGATCCGCTCTTCGAATTCCTTCTGCTGTTCGTGGCTTAAGGTGATTCCAAGCCCCTTTACACCGTACTCCTTCGCAGCCCGGATCAACAGATACCCCCAGCCGCATCCGATATCGAGCAGGGTCATGTCCTTCTTTAAACAGAGTTTTTCCAGGATACGCTCCACTTTATTGCACTGCGCCTCATATAAGGTGTCGGTCTCATGTTTAAAGTAACCGCAGGAATAGCTCATGGTCTCATCCAGCCACAGGCTGTAAAAATCATTGCCGATGTCATAATGGGAGGTGACTTCCTTCTCCTGATTCTTCTTTGACTGGGATGTAAACATCAGCTTCTTTAATTTGGACCGGTCTGTGGAAAATCGGTCCATCTGTCCCAAAAATGAGTCCAGAGCCTCGAACAAATCCCCCTCCACCTCTAAATTTCCCTTCATATAAGCCTCGCCCAGCGCCAGGGAGGTGCTCGTCAAAAGCTCTTTCCCCTCGATATCCTCTTTTAAATCCACCACAAAGGTCGGATTTCCATTTCCGATATGATGGGTTTTCCCATGGATCTTCACATCAAACGGGTGCTCGTCAAATCGCTGTAAAAAAGAAATCATAAAATTATCTGTCATGGTCTTCATGTGCAGTTCCTCCATATTACCGTTTACTCTCAAATTTTCAATCTTTTGTCACTCTCTTTCTAATGAATTCTTTCCAGTTTTTCAGGATTTCATAAGTAAACCTGTAAAGTTAAGGAATTTATGCAGCGCAGTACTAGATTTGCAACATCATACAAGACTTTTTTACTTTATTGTGATAAAATCAAAAAAGTTTGAAAGGAGCACGCCATGACAACATCACAGGAACAACGCCATATATTCTACGACAGCTGTCTCGGTATCGAGGCATACCAGCTGAGCGGCATCGTACAGAAATTCCCCAATCATTTTCACGAATGCTACGTCATCGGCTTTATAGAAGGCGGCTGCCGCCATCTGTGGTGCCGCGGATCCGAGTACGATCTGTCGAGGGGGGATTTGATCCTCTTTAATCCCAAAGACAACCACTTCTGTTCTCCCATGAACGGAGAGCTGCTGGACTACAGGGCGTTAAACATACCCGTGCCTGTCATGAAAAAAGCGGCCGCCGACATCACGGGAAAAGAATTTGTCCCACAATTCACCGTAAATGTAGTCTATCACAGCGATATCACCACATCGCTGGCCGATGTCTACAATGCCATTGTAACCGACGCGTCCCCCTTTGAAAAAGAGGAAGCATTCTTTTTCCTGCTGGAGCAGATCCTTAAGGAGCACAGCGCTCCTTACGAAGAGCATAACGGAGTCTTTTTGGACAGCGCCATCGCCGATACGTGTGAATATCTAAAGGAACACTATTCCGAAAATATCACACTGGAAGAGCTGACCGAACAGATTCATCTGAGCAAATCGTGGCTGCTCCATACTTTTACGAAGCAGACGGGAGTATCCCCGTACCGCTATCTCCAGTCCATCCGCTTAGAAGAGGCGAAGAAGCTGTTGGAGCAGGCGGTACCTCCCATCGACGCGGCCGCCAGGGCCGGTTTCACCGACCAGAGTCATTTCACCCGTTTTTTTAAGGATTTCACAGGGCTGACTCCGAAGCAGTATCAGAAAATATTTACAGAATCCGGCAGGGACACCACCGCCGGCACGGAGGAATAAACAAATGTCAGAAAAGTCTAACATGACGGGCCATCTTGCGGCCGCCGTCACCATCTTCATCTGGGGAACCACCTTTATCTCAACCAAGGTTCTGCTGGTATCCTTTACACCGCTGGAAATCCTGTTTTTCCGCTTTTTTATCGGGTACGCAGCGCTGTGGATCGCAGCCCCCCGCCTCCTCCATACCGGAGACAGAAAAGCGGAGCTGCTCTTCGCAGCGGCCGGCCTCTGCGGCGTCACCCTCTATTTCCTCATGGAAAACTTCGCACTGACCCTGACCCAGGCAGCCAACGTAAGCATTATCATCTCCGTGGCCCCGTTCTTCACCAGCCTCTTCGACTGGCTGTTCATGAAGGGAGAAAAGCCCGGGCGCCGTTTCTTAACCGGCTTCGCGGCGGCCATGCTTGGAATCTCCCTCTTAAGCTTCCAGAAGGATACCGGCGTACAGCTAAGCCCCAAAGGAGATTTCCTGGCCCTGGCGGCGGCCATCACCTGGGCGGCCTACTCCATACTCACGAAAAAGATCGGAAGCTATGGGTACGGAACCATCGAGAGCACCCGCAGAACCTTTTTCTACGGCCTCCTCTTCATGGTACCGGCGCTGTTCTTCCTGCCTTTCCGGATCGCTCCGGCTCGTTTCATGCTGATGCAGAACGCGCTCAATATTCTCTTCCTGGGATTCGGCGCTTCCGCGCTCTGCTTTGTCACCTGGAACTTCGCGGTACGGGCTCTGGGCTCCGTAAAGACGAGTGTCTACATTTACGCGGTTCCGGTGATTACGGTGATCACGTCCTTAATCTTCCTGCACGAGGTTATCACCTGGCAGTCCGTATGCGGAATCGTGCTGACGCTGGCCGGGCTCATGATCTCAGAGAGCCGGTTCCCATTAAAACAGTCCTCCCGAAAACCTTCGGTTGACATCGGTATGGACAGACCTTAAAATGAAGGTAACGGATCAGATAAATTGATCAAACCTGTCATTACAAAGGAGAATCTGCCCCATGATAAATATCCGCTTACTGACTGCCGCTGCGGCCGCTGTTGCCCTGCTGTGCCTGACGGGCTGCCAGCCTAAAGAAGACCCGCTCTATCTTGGCAATAATGCCATTGTTCTGGAAACCGATGAAGGCCGGAACGGACTTTACGTAAAGGATGCGGATAATGGCGGCGCAAGCGGCGATTCCCTGTTCGGGGAACGCTGCTTTATCGACTGCTCCCACGCCCAGTTATACTATTACGGCCTCGGCACAGAAGAACTGACGGAGATGAAACTGGGGGATCTGCTGGCCGGAGATGAGGTGACGATCGATCTAAGGGAGTCGGAAGTGAAGAAGGCCGGAAACGGCAGCGCTTCCGCCGAAAAGATACAGCTGATGACTCAGCGCATGTCTGCAGAGAATCCGTCCGAGGAGAGGTCCGGAGAGTCTGGCGGCAGCTCCGGCAGCGGCAGCTCCGGCAGCGGCAGTTCCAGCAGCGATAACTCCAACAGCGCAGACTCCGACAGCCCCCGCCAAGCAGAAGCGAATGCCGAAGTCCCCGGCAGCCGGGCTGCGTCCCTGGAAGAATCGGACTATAAAGGCTTTGCCGAACAGATTCAGCATATTTTCTCGGAGCGCGATATCGAAGCGCTGGCTCAGCTCTGCGCCTATCCCGTTTACGTGACGACAGAAGCCAACACGGAGGGGCTGGATGTCGCAGATGCCGCCGGTCTGAAGGCCCAGAAGGACGACATTTTTACAGACGCCATGCTTCAGGCGGTCGCCGGTGTCGATCCCGATCGTCTGACACCGTCACAGGCTGGCATCTTCGTAGGCAGCGAATCCGGATCGCCCGGTCTCTTCTTTTCCTTAGCGGAAGACGGATATTTGAAAATTATGGGCATTAACGCAGAGGTACTCAGTCAACAGGAATAAAACACAGGGGAACCGGAACAGACGGTTCCCTTTTTTGTGTAATAGGAAAGTGCTCCGCGCTAAGGAAGTATGGCCGCTGAAGCAGCCGCGCTCCGGCGCGCGACTCC
>OGFR01001320.1_pt1 | contig 11492 bp, 10 predicted proteins | sample 1571001 | NCBI WGS metagenome assembly OGFR01 (sample SAMEA2582064, study PRJEB24529) | metagenome | biome: Human gut stool | place: China | collected 2011 | reverse complement strand
TTTTCAGGGTTTTAAACACTGTTCAATCTTTCATTTTCAAGGTTCATGTTGTTGCCGCGTCAGCAGCAACGTGTTATATACTATCACAGCGTTTTCTATCTGTCAACAACTTTTTTCACTTTTTTTATTTTTATTTTTCTGCCGAAATCAACCCGATTTCTCAGCTTCGTTTTTCCGGCAAACTCAGCACAGGGGTGGACGCACAATCGGCTCACCCCTGCGTTTGTTTCATTCCCTGATTTTTACTCGCCGAATACAGCCTTGTAATCTGCCTGGAATTTTGCAATACCCTGGTCGGTCAGCGGGTGCCTGGTCATCTGCTCTAATACCTTGTACGGAACCGTAGCGATATCAGCGCCTGCCTTTGCACAGTCAATGACATGGATCGGATTGCGGATGCTCGCTGCGATGATCTCGGTCTGGATGTCGTGCATCATAAAGATCTCAGTGATCTCGTTGATCAGGTCGATACCCGGCATGGAGATATCGTCCAGTCTTCCCAGGAACGGAGAAACGTAGGTTGCTCCTGCTCTTGCAGCCAGCAGTGCCTGCGCTGCGGAGAAGATCAGGGTTACGTTGGTCTTGATGCCTTCTGCGTGGAGAACCTTAACAGCCTTTAAGCCCTCTACGGTCATCGGGATCTTTACTACCATATTCGGATGGATGGCTGCGATCTCGCGGCCTTCTTTGATCATGCCCTCTGCATCAGTAGTAGTAGCCTTTACCTCACCGCTGATCGGTCCGTCCACAATAGAAGCGATCTCTGCGATAACCTGATTGAAATCACGGCCCTCTTTTGCGATCAGGGACGGGTTGGTGGTTACGCCACAGATAATTCCCATATCATTTGCCTTGCGGATTTCCTCAACATTTGCGGTATCAACAAAAAATTTCATAATCTTATTCTCCTTTTTCTTTAAAATGCTTTCCGGTCAAAGCTTCCTCGGATTCCAAGCTCTTCCCGGTATTTTGCCACGGCACGTCTTGAAATTTCAATGCCGCGCTCTTTCAAAAGTGATGAAAGCTTCTGATCGCTGTAAGGCTTATTCTTATCTTCATTGCGAATCAGCTCCTTCATCAGTTCCTTGATCTGCATGGTTCCGACCGCATCGCTTCCTTCTGCTGCTGAAACCGATGCCGTAAACAGATGCTTCATCAATATGGTTCCGCACGGATACTGGATATACTTTCCTTTGATGGCCCGGCTCACCGTAGAAGTATGGATTCCAAGGCTTTCTGCCACATCCGTCATCGTCATGGGTTTTAAGAATCCGGTTCCATCCAGAAAATGCTCCTGTACATTCAGAATCTGCTCTGATATCTGAAGAATTGTCCTGCGTCTCTGTGCGATACTGTTCATCACAAAGCGGATGCGCTCCAGTTTTTTCTGGAAATAAGCCCCCAGCTGAGGGTCTGTGGATTCCTTCATCATTTTCAGATAATAATCATTGATATGATAGTCCTCCACCCATCCATCATTGAGTTCGATTTCCCATTTTCCGTCATCTTTCCGGAAAATAATATCCGGAACCACATAATCGTTGCGTTTTCCCCCAAACTCTCCCAGGGGTCTCGGATTCAGTTTTGCGATCTGATCTATGCATTTGCGTACTTCTGCAGTTGAGAGCTTCAGCGCCCTGGAAATGGCACTGATCTTTCCATCTGCCACATCCTGCAGGTGTTCCTTCACCACCTGACTGACCGGAGCATTTTTTAGTCCCTGCATCTCCAGCTGTTTTAACAGGCTGTGTTTCAGGTCCGGCGCGAAAATCCCATAGGGCTCCAGTTCCTGCAGCACCTTCAGAGTCCAGGAAACCTCCGCCTCCGGCACTCCGGTTTTCTGCGCCACTTCCTCAGCCGGTATTGTAAAAAAGCCGTTATCATCCAGACAGTCTGTCATAAACTCTGCCAGTTTCCGGCTGCATGCTCCATCCGGCAGCTGCTCCAGAATATAGTTTTTGATGTTTTCTGTCTCCGGCATTGGAATATCTTTTCTTCTCCGGTCTTCTTCCTCCGCAGTATCGTCGTAATTCTGTTCCAGCACCGGCGGCTGTTCATAGGTCTGCCCGATATCCTCCCTGCCGCCCGGCATCGCATGCTCCTCCGAGTAATCCAGGAGAGGATTTTCCAGGTATTCGTCCTGCAAAAATTCACTCAGTTCCACACTGTCCATGGCCAGCACCTCCAGGGACTGTATCTGATTCTGAGATAACTGCTGCTTCTGTTCCAGAGACATTCCGTAATTCAGTTCCATTTAATCATTCGCTCCTTCTCTTGCTGATCTCCTGCTCCCGCTGCTTTTGCTCTAACTCGCTCTGGCGTTTTGCCATACGCCACAGGGTCGTACGGCTGACACCAAGCTCCTCCGCCAGCTCCTTTTTCTTTTTCTTCGGCTTTAAGCGGCTGTAGACCGTATCTTCCATCTGTTCCTCCGGAAGAATAACCGGCTCCCGCGCTTTGCTCTCGCGAAAAATTTTCAACTGTCTTAAAAGCTCGGCACTGACAAAATCGCTGTCATTCAAAACGATCAGGCGTTCACAGACATTGCGCAGCTCCCGCACGTTTCCCGGCCAGTCATACTGCATCAAAAGCTGCGCAGCCTCCGGTGTTACAGTCGGGATCCGTTTTCCCATTTCACACGCAAATCTGGTCAGGTAAAAATCAACCAGCTCCTGAACATCTTCCCGGCGCTCTCTGAGCGGCGGAATACTGATATCAAGAAGGTTCAAACGATAATACAGATCAGAACGGAACTGTCCGCTCCGGATCTTTTCTTCTATATTTATATTGGTTGCAGAAACCACACGGACATCGATCGGATGCACACTGGTGCTGCCGATGCGGCGGATTTCCTTTTCCTGCAGCACACGTAAAAGCTTGGCCTGCAAAGTGATCGGAATTTCTCCAATCTCATCCAAAAAAATGGTTCCCCGGTGTGCCAGCTCAAACAGACCGATCTTACCGCCTTTGGCCGCGCCCGAGAAAGCGCCTGCCTCATACCCGAACAGTTCGCTTTCCAGCAGATTTTCCGGGAGCGCGGCACAGTTTAACGCAACAAACGGCTGATCACTGCGGCTTGATGCCTGATGAATACTGTGCGCGAATAATTCTTTTCCGGTACCGGTTTCTCCCACGATCAGAACATTGGAATTAACCCGGCTGTAACGCTGTGCCATATGGATATTCTCACGAATTGCCTTGCTTTTTCCAAGAATATCTGAAAAGGAATACTTGGCTGTCAGTCCTTTTTCTGCAAGTTCCTTCCGGATTTTTCGTTCCTCTTCCATGATCCGGTCGGTATTCCGGATAAAGACCAAAGCTCCTGTCTCTGCCGCTTCTTCACTCAGGTGTTTGTACTGCACATAGTAATCCTTGCCTCTGATCTTCAGTATGCGCTCGCGCACCTGATTTTCATGCAGAAGATTTTCCCAGTCATCTGCCTGCTCCAGCTCTGCTGCCGGAGTGCCAACCAGCGAGTCGACGGTAGAAATCTGAAAAATACGGTATGCCTGATTATTGATCGCCAGAATCCGTCCTCTGTCGCTGATTGCGAGCACACCTTCCTCACTGTGATTGAGCATGGCCTCAATGATATCACTCTTGGCACGCTCCTGCCGGATTGTCCGCGCTGCATTGAGCGCTTCCTTCATGGCTACCTCCACCGCTTCTTCATTCGTATGGATATGGACACGCTTTAATCCCAGCCGGTCACAGATTCCGCACATGGTTCCCGCGCCGACAAAAATATCCGCGCCGTCCTCTATGGCCTGATGGACCGCGGCTTCCGTGGAAGCCTCATTCGGAGTATCATAAATCGTGATGGACGCGCCACAAAGCTCCTCCAGCTCCTCCATGGATTTGAATTTCCGGTTGTGCAGACAGAGTGCGATTTTTCCGGCATTCTGTTTTCTGCACTCTACCAGCGCGTCAAAAATATCAAAACTGCTGACATGCACTTCGATCACATGCTTGTCCGGAAACAGATTCTTCAGCACCTCATAGGTCATGCCCCGCGCGACCAGCACATCAGCATCGCCATATTTGGCCAGATCATCCGGTGTTCCGAATACATACTGCTGTTCTATCTGAATTGTTTCGTACTGCGGCAGTTTCTTCACCACATCTTCAAAGATTTCTTTCAGCTCCAGATGCGGTATAAAAACCCTTATCTTTACCATATCAGAGATTTTCTCCTTTTTCCAAGACAGTTTCATCTGCCCCTTTTCCTTGAATGGGCTATGGTAAAGTATACCATAGCCCATTCAATTTTGCAGAAAAATTATGAAAATCGTCTTGTTTTTCTGTTACTTATTCACTACATTCTGCGGAGCATCGTCGATCACGGACTTGATATTCTCTGCAGTGGTGTTCATAATGCGTTCACGTGCCTCCTTGGTTGCCCAGGAAATATGAGGGGTGATGATGCAGTTTTTCGCCTTTAACAGAACGTTGTCTTTTTTGATCGGCTCCGTGGAAACAACATCCACAGCTGCGGCTGCCACTTTTCCACTCTCTAATGCGTCATAAAGATCCTGCTCAACGATCAGCGGTCCGCGGCTGTTATTGATGATGATGACTCCATCCTTCATCTTCGCGATATTCTCTTTTCCGATAATTCCCTGGGTAGACGGGAACAGCGGGCAATGCAGGAAGATAAAGTCAGACTTTGCAAGCAGCTCATCTAATTCCACATAGTCCGCAACCGCTTTTCCTGCCTCGCTCTGGAATGCGTCATAAGCGATCACATTCACGTTCATGGCCTTCAAGATCTTTGCGGTATTCACACCGATACGGCCAAGTCCGATGATGCCTGCGGTCTTTCCGGATACCTCGATCATCGGATAATGCCAGTAGCACCAGTCTGCGTTCTCTGCCCACTCACCGGCATATACAGAATCGCTGTGATGTCCGATATGGGAGCATACCTCAAGCAAAAGGCTGACAGCAAACTGGCTGACATTATCCGTTCCATATACCGGAACATTCATAACCGGAATGCCCTTTGTCTTTGCGTACTCATAATCTACTACATTGTAACCGGTAGCCAGGACCGCAATTGCCTTTAAGTTCGGGCACTTGTCCATGGTTTCTTTGCTGATCGGCGTTTTGTTGATCACGATCACATCGGCGTCACCGATGCGCTCCGCGATCAGCGGGGACTCCTCATAAGCAGTTCTGTCATATACGGTAACCTCGCCAAGAGCTTCGATCGGGCCCCAACTGATGTCACCAGGATTTTCGGTATAGCCATCTAATACTACAATCTTCATGATTCCGTTCTCCTTTTCTCGTTTTTTCGGTATTTCTTAGTCTTCTACCAGTGCCCATGCGCGGTTTAAGCAGCGTTTGGTATTTGCCAGAATGATTTCATCGTCCTCACCCGGCGCCAGGGTAACCTCCATGGACAGTACCATCGGATCCTTCGCGTTAAAGAAGCCCTCTTCCTTAAGTACCTGCAGATAATCGGTCAGCTGCTCCACATCGTTGGCGCTGTTCGGATAACCCAGACGCGGATGCTTGTCACCATACATCGGGCAGCCCTCTTCTACGACTGCGTTTCCGAAATGAAGATGTGTGATGTAAGGTCTTAAGGTCCGGATCACAAATTTTGAGGTCTCATAGGTAGTCGGGAAATGAGACAGATCTACTAATAATCCGAAATTGTTATGGGTCATTCTCATGTCTGCCGCGAACTGTGCCGCATAAGGAGCCGGTCCGATCAGGGCTGCCTTGTCCATATCGAAATCAAAGACCTCCAGCTCTACGTTCATGCCCTTCTTCGCTGCGTAGTCACAGACATTACGGGTAGTTTTTAACAGCTGCGCGTAAGCCTGATCCTTGGTTTCCTCTTCCCATTTTCCTGCCAGGAACGCGATTCCCTTTGCGCCAAGGTATTCTGCCTCATCCACTGCCTCGATCAGGGTAGCCTCAGCTTTTTTTCTGCCCTCCTCATCGATGTCGTTTGGATTCAGCTTCGGTCCGAGAAGTCTCGGCTGTGCGCCATAGCAGACCTTTAAATGAGACTGCTCCAGGATTTTTTTCACCTCTTCGCGCTCTGCGTCATCGGCACATTTGGTCACCTCGATCGCATCAAAGTAATCATCTACTGCAATCCGCTTTACCTGATCTACTACACTTCTGTTCGGAAAGGACATCCAGCGGATGGTACCTACCTGAAAATATTTATGAATAGACTCTCTCATGTTCTTTTCCTCCTGCTCTGATTCATTTTATTGTTATGCAATTCTAACTTTATACAAGTTCCCACGCCAGGTCAAGTGTTCGTTTTGCATTTGCCAGGCAGATATCGGGATCCTCTTCTTCAAAGGGTTTTACCTCAAAGCTTACGATCGGACGATTCTTTTCACTGATGAATCCGATCTCCATCAGAAGCCTCAGATAATCGGCCAGTTCTTTTACATCATTTTCACTGTTCGGGAAACCAAACCGCGGATGCTCATCCCCATAAGCCGGGCACTGCGGACTTCTGATCACCGTATTGCCCATGTGGGCGTGGCGGATAAATCTGCGGACCGGAAGCAGATTCTCCTCAATGGTTTCATGGATCATCGGAATATGGCTCAGATCCACCATCAGGCCAAAATTGTCATACTCCGCACAGATCGTCTCTGCGTAGCGTTTCACCCGGTCAACCGGACCGATCAGAGATTTCTTTGCGATATCATAATCAAACACCTCGCAGAGAACCGGCATGTTTCCCTTTGCTTTCGCATACTCGCAAAGCTCTCTGGTGGAAGCAAGAAGTGCCTGGAAGGATTCTTCCATTGTCTCTGCCTCGTAGCGGCCTGCCAGAAACGCAAAGTCCTGGGCTCCAATCTCATATGCCTCATCGATCCCCATTTTCAGGGAAGCCAGGGCCTTCTGTCGTCCCTCTTCGTTTAAGTCATTGATGTTTAAGCCAGCTCCCAGCATCAGTCCCTGACCGCCGTAAGCAGTGGTCATATGCGCAGCAGCAATCATCTCTGCCGCTTTTTTGCGCACAACAGGATCCTTCATGTGTGCCACTTCCACCACTTCAAAATACGGGTCCGTCACAATCTTTTTTAAACATTCCAGGATCGGTCCCTCCCCGGAACCAACCTCTTTGTAGGATACATGAAGGATCGTACCGACCTTCATGTACCGTTTCATGGACTTTTCCATAATTTTTTGTTCCTTTCCGATGGAATCTGCCTGACGCGGCCGCCTATTTTCTTGCTGCTGCCTTTTTTGCCGCTGCCGCAACTGCTTCCGCATCCAGGCCGTATTTCTTTAACAGTTCACTGTAAGGACCGGATTCACCGTGACGATCCTGCATGCCGACCATCTCGACCGGTACCAGGCATCCGGATTTTGCCAGAACCTCGCTGACTGCTCCGCCAAGACCGCCGATCACGCTGTGCTCCTCCGCTGTTACGATCGCGCCGGTTTCTTTCGCGCATTTCTCAATCAGCTCTGCGTCAATCGGTTTGATGCAGTACATATCAACCACTCTTACGCTGATGCCCTCTTTCTCCAGCATCTCAGCGGCAGTGATCGCGGTGCTCACCATCAGGCCGCATGCGATGATGGTAACATCGCTGCCTTCTCTTACAACCATGCCCTTGCCCATTTCAAACTTCGCATTCTCCGGATGGCAGTCCGGAGCCGCATCTCTCGAAAGACGGATGTACATCGGCTCATTGACTTCAATCGCGGTTTTGACCATCCAGTCGGTAATCTGCGCATCGGAAGCTACCATAACATTTACCCCCGGAAGCGTACGCATCATGGCAATGTCCTCCAGAGCATGATGGGTCGCGCCGTCAAAGGCATCGGATAAGCCGCCGTAACCACCCATCATCTTGATCGGCAGTCCGGAGTAGGACATAAAGGTTCTTGCTGCCAGGGACCCCAGTGTGGTTAAAAATACCGCAAAGGTATTGACAAATGGGATCTTGCCGTTTTTGGCCATGCCTGCTGCCATGCCCATCATTGCATACTCACTGATTCCGCAGTTATAGAAACGGTCCGGATACTCCTTTCCGAACATGGCCGATTTTGTGGAGCCGGATACATCTGCATCCAGAACTACGATATTCTCATTCATCGCGCCGTATTTTTTCAGTGTCTCTCCATATACATCACGAATTGCCTTTGCCATTACTGTACACCTCCCAGTTCTTTCATTGCTGCTTCATAATCGGCATCCTTAACCGGAGCACCATGCCAGGTGTTCTTGCCCTCCATAAAGGAAATGCCCTTGCCCTTCACAGTCTTTGCCAGAATGATGCTCGGAACACCCTTAACCGATTTTGCGGTCTCGATCGCTGCGCTGAGGGCTGCCACATTATGTCCGTCACAGACAATGGTATTATAGCCAAACGCCTTAAATTTCAGTTCGATGTCGCCCATCGGCATGATCTGCTCGGTAGTTCCGTCCAGCTGTACACCATTCCAGTCCAGAATAGAGATCAGGCGGTCTGCTTTAAACTTGGAGGCGTTCATGCAGGTCTCCCATACCACGCCCTCGTTGATCTCACCATCTCCAAGGATCGCATAGGTGTAAGCGTCTACACCATCATGCATATCGGAAAGTGCCAGACCTAACGCGAACGGATAACCGGCTCCAAGAGGACCGGTAGATGCCTCAACTCCGGGAGTTTCCTTGGAACACGGATGTCCCTGCAGACGGCTGTTGATCTGACGGAGGCTGTGCATCTCTTCCATTGGGAAAAAGCCTTTTTCTGCCAGCTCCAGATAAAGCATCGGAGCAGCATGTCCTTTGCAGAGCACGATCTTATCGCGGCTTCTGTCATTGATATTCTCAGGAGAGATATTTGCGTCGTTAAAATAAAGGTTTGTAAGGATCTCGCATACGGAAAGAGATCCGCCCGGATGTCCGGTCTGTCTCTCATGTAAGATTTCTATCAGGGTACGTCTGAATTTCAGGCAAAGAGCATCCAACTCCTGTTTCTTTTCGTTGGTCATGTCAGTAGTCTCCTTTTCTATTTTTATATCGTTTTTAATGTTTCCTTCACCTGCTCCATGCAAAGTCCGGGACTTGACAGAACAGGGATCTTACAGATTTCTTCTATTTTCTGATCCAGATGTGCCATGGATGCCTGAGCCAGCACCACACAGTCATATCCGGAAATATCTTTCGCCATATCCAGAAGGATCGCATCGTGGCGGTCCATCTGCACTGCTTTCATCGCCTGGAACGCTTCTGCGTTGGCTATGAAATCAATCTGGATGGTCTTATTTAATTTTGCTGCCTCTGCGTTTAACTTTTCCCGCATCGGTCCTTCGGTACTGCCTGCTGTCGCAAGAACCAGGATCTTATCCCCGTAGGTAACCGCTTTTCTTCCCATTGCATCGTCGATGGCAATCAGCGGAACCTTCACAAACGGACGGATCATGTTTACAACCGGAGTCAGGGTCGAACAGGTCACCACGATCATATCGGCTCCCGTCATCTCTGCAGACTTGATATCGTTATACAGGCGGCAGCGGTTTTCTATGGTAAACTCCCCGATCTCATTCGGATTATTCGCCAGGAAATCGTCCCAGAGATTATGGATCTTGACCGGTTCTCCCACATAATCCTTCAGCTGCTGTTCAAAGGAATTCGCTACCGTCTTTACGGTATGGATCAGTGCGATACTTTTCATGCTTCCTCCTGTCCGTAAACCTTCTTCATGATCGGGATCAGATATTCAGCTGCACCCTTTGCCGCGCCTTCCATGCTTGGCAGCTGGAATATTTCCGTGGTAAATGCACCATCATATCCGCATTCTCTGAAGGTAGAAATGATTTTTTCAAAATCCAGTCCGCACTGGCCTGGATAGCGGCGGTTATTGTCAGCCAGATGGACATGGATGTTATAGGAGCTGTACCGACAGATAGCCTCAAACAGATCCTTTTCTTCCAGATTTAAGTGGAACACATCCAGCATCAGGCGAAAATTCGGCCGGTCTACCCGGTCTACCATATCGGCGCCCTCCGCGCAGGTATTGATGAAATTCGTCTGCATGATGGTAACTGTTTCCAGTGCGATCTTTACGCCCTTCGGCGCCGCGTAATCTGCCAGCTCCCGGAACGCGGCAACCGCCAGCTCCTCCGTCTGCTCTTTTGTCAGCTCCTTGCAGTACTGTCCGCGGATACGCCCGATGTTGATATTGGCTCCCAGATAAGCAGCAAAGTCAATGATCTCCTTACTTCTGCGAATTGCCTCTTTCCGGTTCTCCGGATCCGGGTTTGTGTAGCTGAGCCCCAGCTGACCGAAGATTTCACCGGTGCAGACCAGAACTACCTTCAAGCCGTTTTTTTCTGCCTCACATTTTACAAACTCCCAGTCAAGCTCTGACGGATTTAACGTCATCAGCTCAACGCCCTGGTAGCCAAGCTTTGCCAGATCGGAAAAGCTTTTCTCCAGCGGTCCCTGGTATGCCGTCACGGAATCTGCAATCGCAACATCCGGTGTGGCAACCTGATAACATAACTTCATACCCTCACTCCTTTTCTCTGACTTCCTGATACCAGTATATAGAGCAAAACATGTGCCAGGTCTTGCCGGTGCATTTTTCTGTCCCTTTTTCGTTTTTTCAGGAATTATGTTTCATTTTGTTTCGTTGCGTTTTTCATTTTGTTTCTTAATTCTGCTCGCAAATGTTTCACTTCCGTTTCACAACGTTACCATCCTGCATTACAAACGGTACGTTTGCCAGGCACTCCACATCCGTCAGCGGATTCCCATCCACTGCAATGATATCTGCAGCATAGCCTTTCTTTAAGCTTCCGATCCGGTCTCCCAGTCCGCAGACCTTCGCGGCATTGGAGGTAACGCCCTTTAATGCGGTCACAATATCTGAACCGAGCTCTACCGCATATCCGACCTCGCGGTACAAATAACCATGGTAAGCATCGGTTCCCAGAACATACGGAACACCTGTACTCATCAGAAGCTTCAGTCTTTCCCGGACGCGTGGCCGGTTTTTGCGAACCCGGTATGCATTGTTTGCCGACAGAGTTTCCTCGCGCGTCGGATCCAGGAAAATACCGGAAGTAAAATCAACAATACATTTGGAATTTGCCAGCCATTCCGCATCCTGCGGAGTGCACATATACATATGCTCAATGACCTGTACTCCGCCGTCGATACAGTCTTTTAGGCCCTGACCGCCGATACAGTGCGCAGCAACCGGAAGATTCTTTCTTGCCGCCTCACTGACTGCCATGGCAATCTCCTCCAGACTTAAAAAGCTCGGCACAAACTCGCTCTCCGGATCCGGAACGCCCGGAGTGATAAACAGCTTTAACAAATCGACACCCTTCTTTAAATTTTCGCGGGCAGTTTTCCGGATCTCCTCCGGTCCGCAGTGCGGGCTTCCGATATATCCGGCACCGTGGCTTCCCTTCATGCCAATGCCTGCTGCGAGAAGCTTCGGTCCTGCCACCATGTTGAGGAATTTTACGGTATGTTGATGTTTGGATTTTTCATCGCTCTTTTG
>OGFR01001319.1_pt1 | contig 11499 bp, 10 predicted proteins | sample 1571001 | NCBI WGS metagenome assembly OGFR01 (sample SAMEA2582064, study PRJEB24529) | metagenome | biome: Human gut stool | place: China | collected 2011 | reverse complement strand
TTATCCCTATGACATTTATTTATCTATTGTTTGGTATTACAGTATTCACAATTAATTTCGATTTAGTCGCATTTATTAATATGGTATTCCAGCCAGTTGTAAATATTGGTCAGTCTTTACCAGGTTTTGTGATTATCTGTTTCTTATATGTATTACTTTATTCCGTAGGTATTTCTGCATGGTCTTTAAATGCTATCGTAAAACCTATTTTGATGGCTGGAATTGCGGCGAATTTACGACTGCTTTGATCGCAATGGGAGGCCTAGGTGGTACATTGCCACTTAATTTCTTAATGCTGTTTAAATGTAAATCAAAGAAACTAAAAACAATGGGAAAAATTTGTTTAGGACCTTCCATATTTAATATCAATGAGCCATTAGTATACGGCGCGCCGATTGCCTTAAACCCAATCCTGATGATTCCAATGTGGATCAATGGACTGGTAATTCCAACCATCGCTTGGATTGCTTTCAGTAATGGCTGGGTAACAATACCGCATGCGGTGATGAATGTTAATCAGCTGCCTTTCCCGCTTTGCTCATTCTTAGCGACACATGGTGATTTCCGTGTTATTCTGTTAGTAGCTGTATTATTTATTGTTTCATGGCTGATCTGGTGGCCTTTCTTTAAAGCCCATGAAACGAAGACATTAAAAGAAGAAATGGGGGAATAGGTATGGATGAAATAACGAATTCAACGCTGATCAGCGCCGCAATGGGGATATTAACTTATGCCGGTGACGCGCGGATTCATGCAAAGAAAGCATTGCAGGCAATTCAAAGCTTTGATTTTACACTGGCTCAATCAGAGCTTGCACAGGCAAGTCAAAATATTACGGAAGCACATAAGGCACAGACGGAAATTATTCAAAATGAAGCCCGCGGCACGAAATATGAATACTGCATGCTGTTTAATCATGCTCAAGATACCCTGATGACAATCAACAGTGAGGTTGAGCTGATCAAAGAGCTGATTAAAACATTTAAGATTTTTGCCGAGGCGATTCACGCGGAGGTGAAATAATGGGTTTTCCAAAGAATTTTTTATGGGGTGGCGCTACCGCTGCTGTACAGTGTGAAGGGGCTTATGATGAGGCTGGCAAAGGGTTGAATGTCGCTGATATTCAAATCTGTTACACCCGTGAAACAAAACAGGGCAATACAAATTATACAAGAGCGCTTTTAAAGGAGCGGATTGAGGATGTGACCCAAGCCGAAACAAAAAATTATTACCCGAAGCATCAGGCGGTTGATTTCTATCATCGTTATAAAGAATATATTCAATGGATGAAGGAGGCTGGTTTTAAAGCCTTCCGCATGAGTATCAATTGGGCACGTATCTTCCCTACTGGCTTAGAAAGTGAACCTAATGAAGCAGGTCTGCAATTTTATGATGAGTTATTTGATGAATTATTAAGCAATGGCATTGAACCGATTGTTACGCTGACGCATTATGATATGCCGCTGGGCATTGTCACCCAGTGTCAAGGCTGGTATGGCCGGGCAACGATTGATCATTATGTTCGCTTCGCGACGGTCTGCCTGAAACGTTATGCCAGTAAAGTAAACTATTGGATCGTGATTAATCAGATCAACCTAATTTTTGGTGAATCCTTCAGTTCACTGGGAATGGTGATGGATGAATATGAAGATTTTACAGCTGCTAAATATCAGGCCGTGCATAATGAGTTTATCGCCAGTGCCTTGATTAAGCAGGCGGCTAAGCAAATAAAGCCAACGCTGCAGATTGGCATGATGCTGGCTGATCAGATGACCTATGCCAAAACATGCGATCCGCAAAATGTGGCTGTTGCTATTGAGAAAAATCGGATGAAGGATTATTTCTTTGCGGATGTTGAGCTGCGCGGTGCGTATCCGGGTTATGCGAAAGATTACTTTAAACGCAATAACATTCAGATTGTAATGGCTGAGGGTGATGAAGAATTACTGAAACAGAATAAGATGGATTTTCTGGCGGTAGCCTACTATTATTCACATTGTGTTGATGAAAACGGCGCTCGCTGTGAGAATCCGTATACTAAAGCGAGTCAATGGGGCTGGACGATTGATCCGATCGGCATTTACAATGCGATGAGTCAATATTGGGATCGTTATCAAGTGCCGATGATGATTGCGGAAAATGGCATCGGTGTCGAAGAAGTGCCGGATGCTCAGGGTAAGATTCATGATGATTACCGCATCGATTATCAGCGCCGGCATATTGAACAGCTGAAACGGCTGATGGATGAAGAAGTGAATCTCTTTGCTTATACGATGTGGTCACCGTTTGATATTGTCAGCGGCAACAGCTGTGAAATGGAAAAACGCTATGGCTTGCTATATGTCGATAAGGATAACCAAGGTCAGGGCAGCGGCAAGATTCTGCCAAAGGATTCCTATTATTGGTATCGCGATGTAATTGCCAGCAATGGTGAAAAACTATAAAAATAATAAACACCAGATTGATAAAGGTCAGTCTGGTGTTTTAGTTATATCTACGTTCAGCAGTTTAATCCCTTTAGTTTTTGCATAGGCTGCCGCTAATTCAAGCAGCTTCTCAGCGTCCGCCTTTGTTTGCCAAACCTGCATCTGAATCGTTATGCCTTGATTTTGCTTTCGGCTTGTCCAAGAGCCGATGATTTCGCCATGATATACAATAGCGCCGGGATTTGATACCAGCTGCCAGATTTTCGCATGATGACGTTTGTCAGGTAAAAGCGTCAGTCGGTCGCGCTGGTCAAGATATGGATCATGACCGCCTAAAAGCAGATATTCCCGCTCCGGCTGGCATGACTTTATCAGATCAGTCAAATCCTCTGCAAGCATAAAAGCTTGTCTGCCATCTGCCATGACCTTTACCCTTTCCTCAGCAAGCAAATCCCATAAGCGGCTTCCCTGCTTAGGAGAACAGCCCAGCCATTGGATCAATTCTTTACGCGTTGCGGGACCGTAACAATGCAGGAATTTACGCATCAGCTGTTTATTGGCATCCGGTCTTTCTTTAAGCGGATGGCCAAGCCAGTTTCGGTAAGAGGTAAAGGTGGGTGTTTGATTATGACGCTCCCCGAAAACGACCAAGCCCTTGGCAGCGCACGGTCTCAGCATGAATGACACGACCGCACCGCCAATCGTTTGCTTGTCTGGACTGCCGTATATTGAAGGCTGTTGCCAGATGGTTTGCTTTGCCTTGGGCAATAGCGGCAGCAGCCAGCCGGCGATGGTTTCGTCCAGTACAGCCTTGCTGGTGATGATTTGATGATCAAGCTGCGGCATTACCTGAAGCAGTAAGGCCAGAACTTCATCAAAATCCATTTCAAGCAGTTTTAAGGCAAGAGAAATACCTTTGGTATAAATCCATGGTTCATCTTCAGCAGCACTCAAAGCTGATAAGAAAATATCACTTTCCTCACTTGGAAACACCAGCGGCAGACCGCGCAGGCTCCACGCCTGAAGCAGATGTTTGTCGGCAAGCAGCTGATTGGCAGCAGCTTTTGAATAAGCGGGAATACGGTTAAACAATGCCGTTTCCCATGCTCCCGGCGGCGTATTTTGTAAACCGCATGCACTAGTCACACTCATTAAATCCGAAGGCTCATAAAAGCGGTCCAAATGATGAGCATGCAGCCGATAATAACGGATTTGTTCCATGGTTAATTCTATCATAGATTACCTCAGAAATAATTTTCTAATCTCATCTTAGCAAATCCTGAAGCAAGAAGCAAATCCATAAAGCATGAAAAAGCAGCATTATTAAAACAAATGCTGCGCGTAGATGCTATTTCTTTCAGAAAAATTAAAAAGCCGGTGTAAGAGATATTCAGTTTCATACTATTGATTTTGAAACTAAGCATTCTGCCAGCTGTCTTAAATAACCATTAAGGTTATTCTTTTATATGATAATACCAATGCCCGTCAATAAGCTCACGCGACAAGATTCCTAAATGATAAAAGCGTTCAAGGTGCGCCAATAGTTCCATGCATGCAAACCACTGCTGCGGACAGCTTAATCGATCAAAACGGCTAAGCTGACGCCCCCATTGCATCCGCATCGCAAAGTCATAGGCGGTCCCGCTTCCCTGTTTGACAACATCAAGCAGATATTTACCTTTTTTCATATGATGATCTAAGGTTTGCATACAGCGTTCCTTAATATCAGAAATCGGGCCGTAATGGGCGGGATATACTATTTCACAGTCAAAATCACAGATACGTTTTAATGTATCAAAATTATCCTGCATGCTTGAAAATTCTTCCATCCAGAAATTAATCGTAGGATAAATCTGATTCAGCACACTGTCTGCCGCAAACATAAAATGCTCGTTGATTTCATACAGACCGATTTGCTGGGGTGAGTGACCCGCCAAATCAATTACCTCAAACGTATAATCACCTACCCTTAACCGCTCATGTGCATGGATCGGCGTGAAGGCAAAAACACCGTCACCGCCTTCAAAAATTTCACTTTCAGATTTCAATTTAACACATACACTGCGCGGTATCCCAGCCAGCAGGCGATTCTTGCGGATATAATAAGCAGTTGTCTTATTAAGCTTATGAGTGATCATACAGCCGTCCCATTCGCTGGCCAGAATTTCTTTTAAGCAGGGAGCGAAGTGCTGGGCATTGCCGCAGTGATCAACATGCAGATGCGTTAAAAATAAACGAACATCCTTCAGTTCAACGTTCAGCTGCTTTAAGGCAGCACATAATTCATCAGCGGCAGAAGCAGAGTGAAAACCAATATCAATTAAAAGATGCTCATCCCTGCCTTTAATCAAATAAACCTGTATCTCCTTGGTAATTTTACTGGCTGAATGCAGGGTGATGGCATAAATATCGCGGCGCAGAAGCTTCATATCAAAAGCATTCCTCGGCGATCCAGCCAACCAGCCCGTTATGCTTGGCATATACAAAACCATCATGCTTCGTGATTACCTTTACGGTATCGCCCGGCAGCACATTTAATCGATAATCCGTATAATCATAACAGCAAAGCTTTCCCTCATCCTCATACAGATAGGCATCAGACAGCCACAGCTTACGTTTTGAGGCAAGATGTTCACAATAGCACTGATCAGCCTGTCTTTGAAGTAATAAAACCTCTCTTTTCGCCCATGAAATAAAGATTGGATCAGGATTAGCAGCCTGTGCTTTACAAATTCGGGCAGCCGGCAGAGAATCCACCCATACGCTGTATGACTTGCCTTGATCCAGAATTAAGGCATTCAGCTGGCCCTCATCCTTGACTCCATTGCCGCCGTCAATGCCGGTCACATTCATCGCCGCATTCGTATAAGGACGGCAATCCGCAATGTCCATATGATAATTCAACGTAGGCCAATGCCCGCAGTACACGTGCTTTTTAAAAGCCGTGTGACCTTCCATAAACGCCGGCAAAGTAAGAAAATCCTCCCATGTATTTCGTGAAATCTCCTCATAGCGCAAGCCGGCATGCACTAACAGCATCGACTCACTTTCTAAAATCAGCGGCATATTATCAATAAAGGCCAGCTCCTTGGCAAAGCGCTTGGCAATTGCCTGACGGCATGCCTTGGCATTCGTTTCATCTATCGCAGCATAGCCGCACGCGTGAGCCATTTCATTCAGCAAGGAGGCTTCTCTGAATTGTGTATAGCCAATAAAATCTGCCAGTTCCTGCTTCATCAAAGAAGGTACTAAACAATCACAATTTCCCTGTACAACATAGGTATTGCCTGCCGCGCATAATTCCATCACATCATGAAGCACTCCCAATGAATCAGGGCCTTTCTCACCTAAATCACCTAAAAGTATCAAAATATCCTGATCATTAAACTGACACTTTGCAAGCAATTCATGAAATAAGCTTCGGCAGCCATGGATATCACTGATCAAAATTATCCGCTGATTTTCATCAAGCTCAAGCATCTGATGATAAACCCTCTTTTCACCAGCATTGCCCCGTTCTATTTTATCAGCTGACCAGCAGACGCTTGGTTTATTCTGCCCCATCCTCATAAACTACCTTTCCCGCCAACACTGTCATTTTTACCTTTCCGTTTAATTTCCAGCCAATAAACGGTGAATTATTTGCTTTAGAAGCAAAATCAGCAACCTGCCATTTTTCATTTTCATCGAACAGCACCAGATCGGCTGCCGCGCCCACACTCAATGTACCGCCTGGCAGCTTATACACGCGGGCTGGATTGACACTCATTTTTTCAATCAGCTGACTCATGGTAAGAATCTTTTTATGCACTAATTCACTGATACCTAAAGCCAATGAAGTTTCAAGGCCGATGATGCCGCTTGGCGCCTTGACAAACTCCCGATTCTTTTCCTCAGCGCTGTGCGGGGCATGATCGGTTGCGATAATTTCAATCGTATTATCCTGCAAGCCAGCCAAAATCGCCTGCCGGTCCGCTTCCTCACGCAGCGGCGGATTCATTTTAGCCAAGGTTCCAACTTTTTGGACAGCCGTTTCATTTAATGTGAAATGATGCGGTGTCACCTCCGCGACAATCTTTGGATTCAGCTGTTTCGCAAACCGCACCATGGCCACAGCCTCCTTGCTTGAAATATGCTGGATTGATACACTGGCACCGGTTGCGGCAACCAGCATACAGTCACGGGCTACCATCACATTTTCAGCATCACGCATAGCTCCCATTAAGCCCATCGCTTCACTAACCGCGCCTTCATTGATGCCGCTGCCATGAACAAAGGCAGGGTCTTCCTCATGAAAGCTCAAGACACAATCCAATGACGCTGCCTGTACCATTGCTTCTCTGACTAAGCCGGCATTCATCAGCGGCAGACCATCGTCTGTAAAGCATGGCACACCCATTTCCTTCAGCTGCTTCATATCCGTCAGTTCCTTGCCCTTAAAGCCCTTGGAAATAGCCGCTGCCTGATAAAGATGCACAGGACAATCCTTGCTTCTTTCTTGAATATCTTTAATGACGGCCGCATTATCCGCAATCGGTGAAGTATTCGCCATACACAAAACGGAAGTAAAACCGCCTCTGGCAGCCGCTAGTGAACCGCTCATTAAATCCTCTTTATATGTAAAACCCGGATCACGGAAATGCACATGAACGTCAATCAATCCCGGTGCCGCAATGAACCCTGAAGCATCGATGATACGATCATAGGGCTGATTTTCATCCACTTGCCCCACCGCTTCAATCACTCCGTCCTTGATTGCGATATCACCAATCTGATCCAACTGATTCGCCGGGTCAATAATCCGGCAGTTTTTAATTAGCAACATAAAATTCCTCCTATTAAACTAGTATAATTGGAAAACCATTCTGCGTAAACAGAATGGCTATTTTTATTTTATTAATTTGTCCTGTAAAGAAAACAGATTTGTTACATAATGACCGCTGAAGCATGAAGTACAAAGATTTTTTGTCTTAAACGCTTCCTCAAGCTGCTGAATCGTTAAGAATTTTAAAGAATCAGCACCAATAAAGGCACACAGCTCATCAACATTCAGCCGAGATGAAATCAATTCATCATAGGTTGATGTATCAACGCCATAGAAACAAGGATGGGTAATTGCCGGTGATCCGATACGCACATGCACCTCTTTTGCCCCCGCTTCCTTTAACAGCTGCACAATCCGTTTGCTGGTTGTACCGCGTACAATTGAATCATCAATCATAAAGACACGCTTGCCGGAAACAATGCTCTTTACCGCTGACAGCTTCATGCGCACACCGCGTTCACGCTGCTTTTGCGTCGGCTGAATAAAAGTACGGCCGACATAACGATTCTTAATCAAGCCAATTTCATAAGGCAGACCGCTGGCCTCTGAATAACCGATTGCCGCTGACAGGGATGAATCAGGAACACCGATAACAATATCCCCCTCATGATCCTCAAGCTTTGCCAGCACCTGTCCGGAAATACGCCGTGCCGTGTGAACGTTAATGCCGTCAATATTACTGTCAGGACGGGCAAAATAAATATATTCCATCGCACACATCTTATTTTGGGTATATTCTGTATATTTAAAGAAGCTCAGACCTTCCTTGGAAATCTTCACTACCTCACCCGGTTCAACATCTCGAATAAATTTAGCGTTAACAATCTCAAACGCACATGTTTCCGAGGATAAGCAATAGCCTTCATCTAATTTAGCTATTGAAAGCGGCCTTAAACCATTCTTATCACGGATCGCATACAGACAATCCTTCGTCAGAATAATAAATGCGAAAGCGCCCTCAAGCTTGTTGCAGGCCTTCTTAATTTTTTCACTGAAAGAACCGACTTCCTTCTGAATCAAATGAATCAGTACCTCAGAATCACTGCTGCCCTGAAAGATACTTCCCTCATTCTCCATCTGCATTTTTAATTCATGAGCATTAACTACCTGCCCGTTATGAACCACGGCAAAATGACCGGTATGCGCTCTGACCATCAAAGGCTGCACATTTTCGATTTCATTACCGCCCTCGGTTGAATAGCGAACATGACCGATTGCATTGTTGCCGGTCAGCGTATCGATGATCTGAGGATTAAATACTTCTGTAATTAAGCCTTTACCCTTATAGCATCGTACCTTTTCACCATCACTGCTGGCAATGCCTGCCGCTTCCTGACCGCGGTGCTGAAGCGCGTGTAATCCAAAATAAGTCAGTGAAGCTGCGTCACTGGCATTGTAAATTCCGAAAACACCGCATTCCTCATTGATTTTACCGTTTAAAAAATACGTTTTTTCAAGTTCCATTTGAGTCTCCCTTACCGTTATTGTTCATAAAAAAGTCCAATTAAACAATACCATTCTTTACCGCTGTTTTCAATCTTTTTTACAATTTCTGCAATTAAAAATGCTGTTCATGACTAAAAACAGCATTTTAAAAGGCAAATTCTTAAAAAAAACTGCACCAAACGGTTCAAATCTTCACTTTTTATTACAGATTAACAAAAGCTTTTTGCTCTTTACACAAACGCTTCAATTTGGTACTGTTTAAGCATAGGAGAACTCATTATGAAACTCAATAACAAACGTACAATTTTAGTAGGTCTTGCATTCATGTCGATCTGTGCCTTTTGGCAGCTTTATGATAATATTATTCCGCTTATTCTATTAAATACCTTTCATTTAAAAGATACGGTATCCGGTTTTATCATGTCGCTGGATAATATCCTTGCATTATTTATGCTGCCGTTATTTGGTGCTTTTTCAGACCGGGTCAATACGCGGATGGGAAAACGGATGCCCTTTATCGTCTTTGGCACGATCTTAGCGGCATTTGCTATGCTTCTGCTGCCGATTGCCGATCTCATGCAGTCGATGCTGTTATTCTTTACAGCTTTAGGACTGACGCTTTTTGCGATGGCAACTTACCGATCACCAGCGGTTGCGCTGATGCCTGATATTACACCCAAACCGCTGCGTTCCAAAGCCAATGCAATCATTAACCTGATGGGAGCTGTCGGCGGCATTATCACTTTGATTCTGATTACATTATTAGTACCCAAAACTGCCAACCCTAATTATTTTCCGTTATTTTTAAGCATTGCATCGATCATGCTGCTCTGCGTAGCGATTTTGTTTATGACGATTAAAGAAAAACAGCTGCGTATCGCTGATGATGAAGTGGAGAATGAGGAAGCTTCCGCAACCCAGCATGGCAAAATGGAACCGGCGGTAAAACGTTCCTTAATGTTCATTCTGTTTTCCGTGGCTTTCTGGTTTATGGGTTATAATGCCGTCACCACTGCTTTTTCCAAATACGCGAACGTTGTTTGGGGAATGAGCGGCGGTGAGTTTGCGAAGCCGATGATGGTCGCAACCGTTGCGGCAATCATCAGCTACATACCGGTCGGTTCTCTGTCAAGCCGGTTTGGCCGTAAGAAAATGATTCTTGCCGGTGTAGTTTTATTGGCATGCAGCTACCTTTCGGGAATGTTTTTCACAACCTTTTCACCGCTGCTGAATATCGTATTCGGCATGGTCGGCATCGCATGGGCAATGATTAATGTCAATTCTTATCCGATGGTTGTGGAAATGAGCCAAGGCAGTGATGTCGGCAAATATACCGGTACCTACTATACCTTTTCAATGGCTGCCCAAGTGCTGACACCCATCTTGTCCGGCTTCCTCTTAGAATATGTCGGATATTGGACCTTATTTCCATATGCCGCCCTTTGTGTACTGATTGCCCTGCTTCTATTTACACAGGTAAAACACGGTGACAACCGGCCTGAGAAACGCAGTCTGTTAGAAGCCTTTGATGTGGAGGATTAATATGAAGGAGCTGTTTTTATTACTGATACTTTTGCTGATTTTAGGCTTGTGCTTTTTGATCTTCTTTATGATGCCCCGGTTCTCAAAACGAAAAGCATTGCTGCCTTTTGCTAAATGGAACTATGCGCACCGCGGTTATCATGATCTTGCAAAGGGGTTCCCTGAAAATTCCCTGCCGGCATTTGAACGTGCATGCACTCATGGTTACGGCATGGAGCTTGATGTTCAGCTGACTAAAGATCAAAAGCTGGTCGTCCTGCATGATTTCTCTTTATTAAGAGCATGCGGCATTGACGCTCAGGTGGATGAGCTGACTTTAGATGAAATTAAAAAACTAAGATTATTTAATACTGAATGTACGATTCCTACTTTCGAAGAGGTGCTTGAATTGGTCGACGGCCGTACACCGCTGATTGTGGAAATCAAACAGAAGGGTGCTGACAGTGAGACATGCCGTCAAAGCGCAAAGCTTCTGGATCATTATCAGGGCAGCTATTGCGTGGAATCATTTAATCCAATGGCGGTCGGCTGGTTTAAAAATCACCGGCCAAATTATGTCCGCGGACAGCTCTCCGGTGAATTAAACATGAAACAGCCGGCTAAATTTATCCTTGAAAACCTGCTGACGAATTTCATTTCGAGGCCTGATTTCATCGCTTACGATGTTGAACACCGAAACCGTACAGCCTTAAAACTATGCAAAGCATTATTTAAAGCCCCGGTGGTTTATTGGACGGTGAAGGATCGTGCAGACTATGACGCGCTTAAGTCTTCAATCATAATCTTTGAGGGATTTGAAGCTGAACCTATAAAATAAACTAAAGCACAGCTTGAACTGTGCTTTTTTGTTTTATTTTAGTAACATGCAATGTTGCTGTCGGTTCTTGACTCAGTGCCGCCCACCAACACACCGTTTTCCAAACGCACGATCATCTGACCGCGGCCAAAGGAAACACGGGATAATTCAGGGACGATTTCATGTCCCAGCGACTGCAGCTGCAAAGCAACAACATTAGGAAATTCTGGTTCGATTGTAAACTTCTTGCCTTTAACCCACTGCCAGCGCGGCGCGTCTAATGCCATCTGCGGATTCAAATGAAAGTCAATTAGATTCATGGCTACCTGCACATGCCCCTGCGGCTGCATATAACCGCCCATGACCCCAAAAGGCCCCACCGCTTTGTCATCCTTAGTGATAAAACCCGGAATAATCGTATGATATGTTCGTTTGCGCGGTTTCAGCACATTATAATGATTTTC
>OGFR01001316.1_pt1 | contig 11570 bp, 8 predicted proteins | sample 1571001 | NCBI WGS metagenome assembly OGFR01 (sample SAMEA2582064, study PRJEB24529) | metagenome | biome: Human gut stool | place: China | collected 2011 | reverse complement strand
ATAAACGCTGAAGGCATCTAAGCGTGAAGCCCCCCTCAAGATGAGATATCCCATACGCAAGTAGTAAGACCCCTTGAAGACGACGAGGTAGATAGGGCAGAGGTGGAAGCATGGTAACATGTGCAGCTGACTGTCACTAATAGGTCGAGGGCTTAACCAAGACGGTTTAGGTAAGAAAAACGGATGAAATTCAATATGTGGTTTTGAGGGTACATAGATGAGAGGCTGGAAGAGATTCCAGTCTTTTTTTGTTATGAAGAACAATCGGCGAAAATTCCTCAGTTTTGTTTCTTAGGCAGTCGGCGAAAAAGAAAGCAGTTTATGCGAAAAAACGAAGGAAAGTTTCAATATTTGAAGTATCGTTGACTTTTATTATTTCTTCTCTTAAGATACTTAGGAGCCGAACTATTACGAAGGCTATTACAACTATCAGAAGCGGAAACGCAACAATTGGTGAAGCAATAACGTATCGACGAAAAGAAACTACGGACAAACAAAAGTCTGCAAAGGCGGAGTCAGAAACAAAGGCGGAAAGGTGTGACATGGATTTATGGAAACAGGAAAAATGATCAACTGTATTTCGAACCGGCTTCGGAACCGCTCGCAGGAAGTACATACGCAGCTGGGCATCGGAAGTGCGCAGGGGAAAATCCTGAACTATGTTCTGGTTGAGTCAGAGGCGCATTCCGTATATCAAAAAGATCTGGAGCGGGAATTTGGTCTGCGACCATCTACGGTAACGGAAATGCTGAATGCATTGGAGCAGAAAAAATTGATCCAGCGGGTATCGGATGAATGGGACGGACGATATAAAAAAATCGTATTTACCGAAAAAGCGAGAAGCATGAAAGACCGGATTCGGCAGGAGGTCGAGGAGACGGAGCATTTGTTATTACAGGGAATCACGGAACAGGAAAAGCAGGAATTTCTGCGTATTGCAGGAAAAATGCTTCAAAATCTGGAGGCAGAAAGGACGAATGAAAAATGAATGCAAATGAGAATGCGGAAAATGAATTAATGGCCCGGATGAAGGTTTCTAAGGCAGTTGCGACAATGGCGATCCCAAGTGTGATCAGCAGCCTAGTTACGGTTGTTTATAATATGGCGGATACCTTTTTCGTTGGACAGACGGGAGATCCGCTTCAGGTTGCTGCAGTCAGTCTTACGAATCCCATCTTTATTTTATTTATGGCGTTTGCAAATATGTTTGGCATGGGCGGCAGTGCTGTGGCATCTATGGCACTTGGAGAGCAGAATCAGAAGCGTATGAAACAGGTTTCTGCGTTTATCACGTATGCGTCATTGGCCGTTGGGATTCTCTTCGCACTTGTGTTAGTGGGATTTATGCAGCCAATCCTGAGTATTTTTGGTGCCAATGAAGAAACTTATGCGCTGGCACGCGGATATGTTTTTCATATTTCTTATGGAGCACCGTTTATCATCTGGTCTGCAGCAGCCAGCTTTGTAGTGCGTTCTGAGGGGGCCAGCAAAGAGGCGATGATCGGCAGCATGATCGGTACCATTGCCAATATTGTTCTGGATCCGGTTCTGATCAGTGGATTTCATCTCGGTGCAGCTGGTGCAGCAGTTGCTACTACTTTGGGAAACATACTGGCGAGCCTGTATTATCTCTGGTATTTCGTGAAAAAAAGTAATAATTTTTCTATTGGGATCCGTAATTTCACATGTCGGTACGGTATTTTCAGCGGCATTTGTTCCTGCGGTCTCCCAACAGCTATTTTTTCAACTTTAATGAGCGTTTCCACAATTGTATTAAATCAGATTTTAGTCGCATATGGAAATGCACCGGTAGCGGCAATCGGAATCGTATTCAAGGCAAATATGTTTATCACATTTCTGCAGATGGGACTTGCAAACGGAGTGCAGCCCCTGCTTGGTTATAATTTTGGATCCGGCGATAAAAAACGTTTTCAGGACATTGCGGCATACACAAAAAAATGCTGTATCGTGATTGGAATTCTGGCGACACTTCTGTTCTTTGTATTCCGCAGACAGATCATCGGCTTGTTTATCCAGGATGAGGAAGTCATCATGTATGGTGTCAGAATGCTGATTGCATACATGCTTTCTGGGCCTGTCATCGGAATCCTGTTCATGAATATGAACTGTATGCAGTCTGTAGGAAAAGCGTTTTGGGCGACTATTTTATCGGTGCTTCGTCAGGGGGTACTTCTGATCCCGCTTTTATTTCTGCTAAATGCGCTTGGTGGTTTAACCGGCGTCATTTACGGGCAGGCACTGACGGACTATATTGCAGTCATTTTATCGGTTTTGATGTGGAGAAAATGCATTGTGCAGTTGCCGTAGAATCATAAATCATTACTTTCTTCCATAGAATTCTGCAAGAAAATCTTAAATCAATGTAAGGGAAAACCTACTTGAACCAAATGGATTCCGTGCTATGATAATGGAGTGAAAATGGCAAGTCGAAATATTTTGCTGTTTATGACATGGATTGACAGAGATTGGAGGCAGAAGATTTGAAAATAATATGGAAGTATTGTATCTCGTTATGCTGTATGGCGGCTGTATTTGCCGGGGCCGGCAGCGTAACAGCAATGGCAGAGACTGCGGATGCAGCTACGGTGGAAACTCAGGCAGAAAGTCAGGCGGCAAAGCCTGCACCGACAGAATTTGCCCATATAACAAGCTGCGAAGTGACAGGTGGCAATCAGGTAAGCATCAAAGGTCAGATGGAAGGAAGCTGGTCGGATCCGGCATACTATGATAATTATCTGTATCTTTTTGAAATGAAACCGTATCAGAGGGATTTAAAAGGTCGAACGGATTACGCTGCATGGATCACAAAGGGAGATGAATTATCGTTTCAGCTTCCGCTGAATCATGGAACGCAGGAAGACAGACTGTATTCCAGTTTTGTTGTAGCTGTCTATGATGGAAGTGAATATACCGTTGTCAGTAATGAGGCTTATGTGGCAAATCCAGAAAGTGTTGCAAAATACACAGATCCGTATAAGACTGCGCAGACAAAAAAAGGACTTCTGATCCAGACGACACCGGCTATGCTTTCGGATGCGTTTTCCCTTGGCGTAAACCATGTGATCGTCAATATTCCGTTCAACCACATTTTGGGCAGCGGAATTGATTATGAGTATGATGGGAAAACTTACCATTTTAATAAAGATGTGCTTGCCGTATACGATGACACCATTAAGAGAATGTCGGAAAAAGATATGACTGTTACTGCGGTTATCTTAAATGGCTGGAACGACAGCACGCCGCAGTTGTATTATCCGGGGGTTACAAAGCAGCCGGCTTCCGTTGCAAACTATTATGGTTTTCATGTTGCGACGGAGGAAGGATATGAGTCCCTGCGTGCGATTGCTGCATTTTTGGCAGACCGTTACGGAAGCAAATCTTCTCCATATGGGAGAGTGTCCAACTGGGTCATCGGCAATGAGATTAATAATCAGCTTTGGAACTATATGGGACCTATGAGTCTGGAAAGCTATATCAATGAATATCAGCGGGCATTCCGCGTGTTCTACACAGCAATCCGCAGTACCAGCCAGAGCAGCCGTGTCTTCTTCTCAACGGATTATAACTGGATGCACGAAGCGGATGGCTCGTTGACATATAATGCCAAAGATCTGCTGGATGCATTTAATAACCAGATGATCCCGGGCGGTTCTATGGACTGGGGATTAGCATATCATCCGTACTCGATTCCGTTAACGGAACCGGAATTCTGGAATGACCGCGAAACCGGACTGATCAAGGATGATGCGTCTTCACCGGTTGTAAATATGCTGAATTTAAGCGTTCTGACAGATTATCTGCAGCAGGCTCAGTTCCGTACCCGTTCTGGTGAAGTACGCCATGTGATCCTTTCTGAACAGGGCTTTACATCCACCAGTGCAACGCGTGGCACGACAGAAGATCTGCAGGCAGCAGCCATTGCTTATGCATATTATATTGCCGACAGCAATCCGTATATCGATGCATTTATCATGAGCCGTCAGGTTGATGCGCTTTCTGAGATGGCAGCATCCCAGGCGTTTGGTCTGTGGCATTGTGATACCAGCAAGACCAATGATATCGTAGCAACCATGCAGAAGCCCTCCTGGCTGGTATATAAAAATATCGACAACAAGGCATCCACCCTGGAGACCACAGAGAAATACAAAGCACTGATTGGAATTAGCAAGTGGAGTGATGTGGTTCCGAACTTCCGTTGGAAGAGTCTTGAAAAGTAGATTTTCATACGAGTGAGGATTTTGCTGTAAGCAAAAACAGAATGAATAAACGAACAGAATCGTGGCAAACTAAGAAAGCACCGGAGTTCATCCTGAATGGATAGAAACCTAGTGCTTTCTTATTTCGCAGGAAACCGTGCCTCAGTGCGGAAGTATGCCAAGGTATATTCTTTTTATACCAGGTAAATTAAAAAATGTGTCTTTTGAAGTGAAAATGAACGTGTTACTCAAGTAAATAAAAATTTTTAAAATTTTGAAACAAATTGCTTGACAAAAAAGCACCCATATCATATAATACCTATGTTGCCTGTCAACGAGCAGCGTATTCCTCGATAGCTCAGTCGGTAGAGCACGCGGCTGTTAACCGCGCTGTCGTAGGTTCAAGTCCTACTCGGGGAGTTTTGAAATACTTCTTTGTATTTCAGACTCAGCAGATACGAATTTATAAGGCCCCATGGTCAAGCGGTTAAGACATCGCCCTTTCACGGCGGTAACACGAGTTCGAATCTCGTTGGGGTCACTTAAGTTGAAATTCATCAGAACTTCAACTTTTTACAATATCTACGGCGACATAGCCAAGTGGTAAGGCGTGGGTCTGCAACACCCTGATCACCAGTTCAAATCTGGTTGTCGCCTCTCTTATGAAAGCCTCAGAAACCTTGTAATATCAAGGGTTCTGGGGTTTTTGTTTTGTGTTTTTGGGCGCTTGCGCTTGTTTGCGTGAGGTTTTAATGTGACATGAGGACAATCAACCAAAGATTGTCCTCATTTTTTCAGCTGTCTCATCAGCCGGCGTAATGTTCCTGAGATAGTGGTTTGTCATCTGGAGCGTCGTATGCCCTAGCAATTGGTTTAGTTCCGTTACCTTTGCCCCGTTATCATACATGATCGATGCGGTGGAGAAACGTATTTTGTGAGAGGAACGGTATTCAATTCCAAGTTCTTCGCAACACTTCTTCAGGTGCCGGTTAAATGTAACCGTTGCCAACGGCTGACCGTCCCGGATAAAGATATATTCGGAATCAGGGTTTTTCTGCCGTATCTTCTCTAATATTGCTTTCGCTGAGGGCGTCAGAGGCATATAACGCTTTCCCTCTTTCTGATGGCCCTTGATATCCTCCACAATCTCATTTTCATTATTGACGAATCGCTGGATATGTATAAATTCACCACTAATATCAGACCATTTCAGTCCTTTTAGCTCTCCAATCCTTAAAATCATGTAGAAGTCAAATTTGATTGCCAGAGAATAAAAATCATCATCGTCCAGGTGGTTGATGATGAGAAGGCGTTCCTCCTCTGTATAGGGAAATACATCGGTATCCTCAGACTTGTATGTAAATTGCCTGTAGTTGATATCCCTAAGGCAATTACGATCCAGAATACCTTGTTCGACAGCCAGGTATAGCATCCCATTCATAATGCTCTTCAGATCATTGAAGCGCTTCCTGGTGAGTTCCCGGCTTTTCGTAATGTTTCTAAAATACTTAATGTAATCCTGAACGGTCAGATCCTTTAAAGGAGCTTTTGTGATAGGATTATCCTTTAAAAGTGCATTGTAGAGAAAACGGTTTTCTTTGATTGTCTTTTTAGAAACGCTCGTTTCCTCATCACGCCATTTCATCCATACTTCAAAGAAGCCTTCCATAGTTATATTTTGGATACCGAAAAAGTGTTCGTATAGCTTCTCTATTAGACCAACATAACTGGTGCTGCTGATAGGCTTCCTTTTTACGATGAGATAAATTCTTCCATCATCCGGGCGTGTTTTTACCTTGGATAAATCACATACCTCTTTTACCTTGCTTTCCTTTTCTGAAAATTCCATTACTTTTGCACATGCCGATGCAGTAATTATACCATCCGGACATAGGCATTTCAATAGCTGCTGGACAGCCAGGTTTTCCGAACTTGAAGGAGGGGTTGACGGATTGACCGCGAAGCTTCTCACAAGTTCTTCGTTTTGTTGTTTATAGGGGCTTATGGATTTGGACAAACCGTCATCACCTCCTTTCATTTCCTTAATTCTAAAAAATAATATATGTTTGAGATTATTAGAAATATCAAAATTGTTTTGTTGCCAATTTTGTTTGCTAAATAAATGATATGCTTCAAAATTTCAAATAAACGGTGGGAAAGAGAACATTCTCTTTCCCAATGTTTATTTGAAAACATAATTAACTGTGGTAAAATTACAATACCTAAGATATTAACTCCTTCAATACTTAAACAACTATTGATGAAACAAATTGTTCAAGCAAAGATTTAGGTATTTTCAACATCCACTTACGGTCATTATTGATAGTTACCTTAACTTTAGGGATGATTTTCTCACGCCCATTATTAGTTCTTCCGTTTTTGCTAGTTATTAACAGCTCCGCTGCTCGTAACTGGTTAATACCCTCGTTTTCTGTAATACATACAGTTCTTCCTGATTTTGATATAGAATTAGAAATCCTTGGGTGTATCTGAGAAGAATCTAATATATAGCACGAATCCTCTTCAAACCCTTGATATTGCGTCAAGTTGCGTTCGTACAATAGTTTACTTTCAGCAATATGTATTTCTTTGTTAACGATGCAGTTATACAAAGCAACAGCATATATTGCTTCTGTTGAGTTGCATGCGCACCATGTGCAATTATCAGTAATAGCATTAAAGCAGGCCTCTACCCACTCAGCAATGTTTGTACATACTAAGCTATTGGGGCAGCCCAGTTCTAATAGAAAACTACCAATAATATGATAGGTTAAGTCTAAAACAACCATCTGATCGCATGGACGCAGTTCCTTAAAGCTAAATTTGTATTTTTCCCTTAAAGAAAAAGTATTGCCTTGTATATACTCGATAATCGAATAGTAGTGAAACTGCACATAATCTATAAAGCGCTGCAGCACTGTTGTCCACAAAAGAGGATCATTTTGAAAAATAGATAATTTATCCGGTATAATATCACCTCTTTCAATGTGAATAAATAGGGTACGTAGCATAGTTGAATTGGTTCCTAATGTTTCTTCGCCCGTGATAACCAGCATTCCTTCGGGGCGAGACCCTTTCACGTCTTCTAGAAATGCGTTACTGCGGTTTTTTCCAATACCATCACCAACAAAACGTATCATCTCTTCCGCCTTGGCTTCCATCGCTTTCTTATTTTTAGGATCAACAGTAGGATGATAGTCATCAAGGAGCAGGACTGTATCCTTACATTCCTTAAACCTCATTTCATATGAGGTCATCGTGTCTTTAAAAGAAGATACGATACGGTTCTTTTGCATATCATCAGTATTAAAAAGTGAAAATAATACTTTTGAATAAGAAGTTTTCATTGTACCAGATGCGCCATAGATAAAAACTGCAAATTGTGGGCTTATACCAGCCTCGGTAAAAAGGCGAAATAAAATACCAAGAAATGCAGTTGCCACCAACGGCGAGGATATTGATAAATGCTTTGTTGTGTTCATCATTAAATGTAAAGTCTCGATAATCGCAGCATTATTGGAATATATATTTTTGTTGATGGCTATTTTATTGTGGGTTTCGATGTAAATGTCATTCCGGGTAGTGCCATCATGAAAATATTCCATTCTTCCGGTAATTTTAGACCAACCGTGCTGTTTTTGCTTTAACTTAGTTGGTATCCCATTTGCAATCTGTTGCCTTAAAGAAGCCTCAATATGTGCAGAGACTTTAGCGGCATCGATATTGCAGATAGCTTCGGGATATCGATCCATGATGTGGTTATGTAAATTCTTTAATTCAGATACTCTTACGTCTAATACCTGTTTTTCTTGAGAATTAATATATAACGTACATCTGATTTCGTTTTCGCATTGCTTGTCCCCCTCAAATGTAATTATTTTCTCGCGTGGCTCTAAATGATAATTAGTAAGTTCGGTTTGTCTGCCGTTTTCGCTGTCGTTGTAGATCAAAAAGTTCCCATTAGTAGAATAGCTACGGTTAAAGTGACTTGGTGCCAGTGGCATTGAATTTTGGGGGATAGGATTCCCTTGTAATCCACCCTGGCTATAAGTTCCTGGTTTTGCATAACCATAGTTATTGCTGTATGAACACCTTTGGATAAGTTGGGCTTGCTCTTCAACAGACATTGCATTAAACGGTTTTTGTGTGAGTATTGGTTTTGCGTAATAAATTCCATTTCTTACGCTCCCAATAGATTGTGAAGGTTCATAAACCATTTGTCCATTATCCAGAACGATACGATTATGCTCTCGATAAACAACACCCTCTTTACTTAAATCTACTAGTGGATTTATTAGACCTCCACATACCTGTTGCATTTTGTTTTTTTCATCCATTTTCATTGAACCTCCTTATAGTATTTGATAGTATTAATATATGAAAAGGAAGAGCTCTTCCTTTTCATATTAATGATACAATGTTTAGGTTTGGATTGATGGTACAAAATAAATGTTTTTAAAATGACGGAGGATTTGATATGGATGATATGTGTAAGCTGCCTTTAGATTATATGAAAAAACTAGATGAATTGATTAGTAACATAAAAAATACGGAGGGGGAATTAAAGCCAAATGATTTTCTCGATAAAATATTTGTAAAGTTGCCGGATCTATGCAGTGACTTCGGGTTAAAGTTACCAAATTATATTTCGTGGGATAATTTTGTTTGTGAACTATTTTTAGATTTATTAAATGATCTAGAATATGGTTGTAGTCCGGTTATTAGAGGGGCTGAAAAACTTTGCAAGGAAGCAGGATTCCAAAAATCCGGATCGTTCCCTACATATTCAAACCCAAAAGCATTTAATAAAGCATTCACGGAATGGATTAATTTAGAAAAAGATGCTTCAAATCATAAAATATATGAGTTTATTTGCAGCCATTTCTTTGTTAGACAAGAGGGTATTAAGAAGGAGAACCATTATGCGGATTACGGACATGTATTAATTCCACATATAGTTTATCAAAGCATGAAAAAGGGAGGCAAAGTACCTTATACAGGGAGTAGTTCATGGGGACTCACATTTAAAGAGCTTAATAAATTAAAAACGGACGCAGCTAAGCTGGTAAATGAGCCGAACTCTATATCTGAGAAATTGCGAATTTTGGCATTTTATCAGCTGGAAAAACTTTTTGACTTTAATTTTTTTGTTATTTGTCAGTCAATAATTGATGGATATATTGCATTTCATAAAAAGAATTGGAGTGATTCTAAAAAGGAGCTGTTGTATTATAACGAAACTAATAAGTATACAATTATTGAGAATTCAAACTTGCGTATAAATACGATTGATCGTTATAAGATTCATCCATTAATAGCGATAATAGAGTTTACCAAGTGTTTATTTTCGATTCCATCCATTTCAATTAAAAATGATTTGATGCAGAGAGTAAAAGAAGATGTAGAGAAGAAACAATATGATTTAGATTTATTTAATATATATGGAGAAGACGTATTCTACAACTTACGTATATTAGTACCAATATTAAAAGAATCTTTTTTATATATAATCAAAAAATGTCAAGGTGTTAAAAAGACTTTTGATTTAACCCAAATTAACCAGTGTTTTGCAAAAAAGAAGTTCCAATTTTCAGACGATGAAATAACGCTTATGTTTCGAATGAGAGAAGTGTGTTGGGGATACATGAGATCAAAGATTAGGGAAAATGGTTTTGCTAGGAAAATATGCAATCAGGAATACTGCTTTGTTCAATCGAGTTTACGTGAAGCAATGGAAGTAAATATTACATTTCTTATGTATAATTATTATGACGAGCATTTATATTTTCCATTTGAACTGTCTTCTGAAAAAAATTTACGCGAAAATAAGGAGATTTTAAGACAGGATAGCGATCGACATTTAGCGTTTAGGTCAGTGAGTACATTCAATAATTCCTACAGCTCCTTTTTTCCTTTTAATGAAATATATTCACATTATCAATTTCAATCTCAATATTGGTATAAATAGTTAGAATGGTATCACGTCCACTTTGTCCACCTTTTCGGAAGGAATAAAAGATGATGTTTTTAAATGGCCATGGTGGACAGCATTGCTTATTGGGATAAGAGATTTTGATGATTCAAAGCTGATACCACTGGGCTATAGGACAATAATGGTACTCATTACTTTAGAAATATCGTATCTGGTGAGTTGGATATTTTATGAACCTCTAAAAAGATAAACTGCCAGATTCCTGTGTTTACCCATTGCCTATGCAATTTTCTGTGGTACCAAACAAACGTAGTTTGGTAGTTTAACCTGCATTAAACGAAAGGGAGCAATAACTGACTGAATTTTGCTGGATGCTAATGATCCTAGGAAAATATTAAAAAACTTTGTCCACCTTGTCCCCAGAATTCATTATAATTATCATACTTTAATAAAGGTGGACAAGGTGGACAAAGCTTTTACCACTCTAAAATTATTAAATGAGCCTGGACAGCGACAACAGAAGTATTTTAGGAGGCTTCTGCTGAAAAGTATCTGTTCAGGCTCGCTAATAAAATCATGGCAAGTTTATTATGATGGAATATATATTATATAATTGGCTCCTCGTGAGCCACGATGATGCCTTCGGTTCATAGATAAGAGGATATTAAAAGGGGAGCTGATAAATTCGGCTCCCTTGATTTTATATGCAGGTTTCATATTCGATAACTGCCAGAGTCAATACTGGCAGTTATATATTATAGCCATGTATGGATGGCTTACTGCCCACCTTTCAAATCATTTTCCACTTCTTCAAGGGATTTTATAAAAGCTAAAACAGCTTTAATCTGCTCGGGGGACAGTTTCTCTATTTGCAGGATCGCTTTTTTATGAATATCGGATAAGGTGCGGTTTTTACCTGCCACCTTTAACTTGGGTTCCATACCGTCCAGAACCCAGGTGCTGCTATATCCATATTTTTCTTCAATTAAGGTAGCAAGTGCTATGGATACATTATTATTTCTGCCATTGAGTATTGCGGAGATATAGCTTTCTGTAACCCCGATTTCCTTAGCAAATTCCTTCTGTTTTAAATGGTTCTCTTTCAGTATCAGTCTGATTCGTTCGCTTAAATTCAAATGGATCACCGCCTTTATACAGAATAATATCATAGTAACTAAATTCAGTCAAGAAAGCAATATTGACAACTAAATTCAATCATGATAAACTAAATTCAATTTAGAGTATCTTGATAGAAGGGAGAGGGACATGGAACCTACAGAGAAAGATATTGTAATAGAAAAGATTAAGGAATTGCCACCGGAACAAGTGGTAAAAGTGATGATTTTTATCGCCGGATTGTAGGCTGGAGGTAATGATGGGGATGTGCCCGCTTACAATGTTACTCCGGTGATAGAGGAAAT
>OGFR01001315.1_pt1 | contig 11573 bp, 12 predicted proteins | sample 1571001 | NCBI WGS metagenome assembly OGFR01 (sample SAMEA2582064, study PRJEB24529) | metagenome | biome: Human gut stool | place: China | collected 2011 | reverse complement strand
ACGCCCGAGGTCCACGACCGGATCTTTGAGATCGTTCACCGCTACGAGAAGGCGCTCCAACTGGTCGGGGAAGAGGTGCGGGAGGGCAATCCCTCTCCCGGCAACAAGGCCGGCGGCATCACCACGCTGGAAGAAAAGTCCCTGGGCTGTATCCACAAGGGCGGCCATACCCCCGTCATGGCGGTGTATGACTATGCCAAACAGGTGGAACCCAAGAGCGGCATGGTGATCATGGACACCCCAGGCAACGATCCCTCTTCCGTGGCCGCGATGGTGGCTGGCGGTGCCCAAGTGGTAGTGTTCTCCACCGGCCGGGGCACCCCCACCGGCAACCCCATTACCCCAGTGATCAAGATCACTGGCAACCGCCTGACCTTCGCCAAGATGGAGGACAACATAGATGTGGACGCCTCTCCCATCATCTACGGGGGCGATCTAAAGACCATGGGCGACGAGCTACTGAAGCTGGTGGCTGAGGTAGCCAGCGGCCGACAGACGAAAGCGGAGGCGCTTGGCTTTACTGAAATGGCGATCGCAAGGGTGTGCAACTTCGTGTAACCCGCTGCGGGCTGTGCCCGAGAGCGAAAGGTCTTGGTAACTTCCGATAACAAAATATTTGGAGATGAACGATCCGATGAAAAAAAACTATGCCGTGATGGACGGCAACACTGCTGCGGCCCATGTGGCCTATGCGTTCACCGAGGTGGCCGCCATCTACCCGATCACACCATCTTCTCCCATGGCGGAGAAGGTGGACGAATGGGCCGAGAGGGGAAGGAAGAACCTCTTCGGCTCCACCGTGGATGTGATCCAGATGCAGTCTGAGGCCGGCGCCGCCGGTACCTGCCACGGTTCCCTTCAGGCCGGTGCTCTGACTACCACTTTCACATCTTCTCAGGGCCTGATGCTGATGATCCCCGCCATGTATGCCATGGGCGGTCAGTTTCTCCCCAGCGTCATCCACATCGCCTCCCGGGTGGTGACCTCCAACCACCACTCCATTTTCGGCGACCACACCGACTTTATGACCTGCCGCACCACCGGTTACGGCATGCTCATGTCTTCTTCTCCCCAGGAGGCCATGGATCTGGGTGCGGTTGCCCATCTGTCCGCCATCGGTGCCAAGTACGCCTTCATGCATTGCTTTGACGGCTTCCGCACCTCCCATGAGATGCAGCGGATCGAGGTGCTGGACTACGAAGATCTGCGTGGCCTACTGTCCGCTGGCGCAGGCGGAACTTCATCTGCGCGGCCTGCTGAACCAGGAGGCGGTGAAGGAGTTCCGCCGCCACGCGCTCAACCCCGAGCATCCTACCAACCGGGGCAACAACGTCAACCCCGACATCTACTTTCAGTGCAAGGAGGGCGCCAACGTCAAGAGTGCCAGCGTGCCCGACACCGTCCAGTACTACATGGACAAGATCAACGCCATCACCGGCCGGGACTACAAGTTGTTCAACTACTACGGTGCCCACAACGCAGAAGAGGTCATTGTGGTGATGTGCTCCGCTTCCGAGGCCCTGAAGGAGACTGTGGATTATCTCAACGCTAACGGCCGCAAGGTGGGCATGGTGCAGATCCATCTGTTCCGTCCCTTCTCTGTGAAGCACTTCTCTGAAGCCATTCCAGCGACCTGCAAGAAGGTCGCTGTTCTGGACCGCAGCAAGGAAGTCGGCTCTGTGGGCGAGCCCCTCTATCTGGACGTGTGCGCCGCCCTCAACCAGGCTGGCCGCTCCGACATCCAGGTGGTGGGAGGCCGCTACGGTCTGTCCTCCAAGGACGTTACCCCCGGAATGCTGGCCGCTGTGTATGACAACCTGGACCAGGCCCAGCCCAAGAACAGCTTCACCATCGGCATCAATGACGATGTAACCCACACCTCTTTGGATTATAAGGAGATGGAGCTGCCACATCCCGGCATGGTCTCCTGCAAGCTGTGGGGCCTAGGGGGCGACGGCACCGTGGGCGCCAACAAGAATGCCATCAGCACCATCGGACTGGTAGCCAACAAATACGCTCAGGCCTATTTCTCCTATGACTCCATGAAGTCCGGTGGCTTGACGCAGTCCCACCTACGCTTCGGCGATCAGCCCATCCGCTCTACCTACTTGGTGTCTGCCGCTGACTTTGTGGCGGTTCATGCCCCCACCTATATCACCAAGTATGACACCACCGAGGATCTGAAGGAGGGCGGCACCTACCTGCTCAACTGCACATGGACACCTGAAGAGCTGGAGAACCGACTGCCCGCCAAGATGAAGCGGGACCTGGCCCGGAAGCACGCACAGTTCTATATCATTGACGCCTCCAAGCTGGCGGTACAGGTGGGCCTGGGTGCCAACCGGACCAACAGTATCCTACAGGCCGCTTTCTTCGCCCTCACCAAGGTCATTCCCCTGGAGGTGGCAGTGGAGGACATGAAGAAGAACAACTACAATTCCTACTTCAAGAAGGCCGGCCAGTCTATCGTGGACAAGAACAACTCCGCTGTAGACGTCGGCATTACCGCCGCGGTGAAGGTGGAGATCCCTGACGCCTGGGCCGATGCCGTGGACGCCCCCGCCGCTGAGATCGAGGCCACTCCTTTTGTCAAGGAGATCGTGTTGCCCATGGACCGTCAGCAGGGCGACAGGCTACCTGTGTCCGTGTTCCAGAAGCACGGTGTGCTGGACGGTACCTGGGAGAACGGTACCTCCGCCTATTCTAAGCGCGGCGTGGCCACGATGGTGCCCAAGTGGGACGGCAGTAAGTGTGCCCAGTGCAACCGCTGCGTGGCTACCTGCCCCCATGCGGCCATCCGTCCTGTACTGCTTACCGAGGAGGAAAAGGCCGGCGTGCCCGCTTCCTTCCACACTGTGCCCGCCAGGGGCCTGGGTAAGGGTGCCCCATCCTATTCCTACCGCATCCAAGTCTCTCCCTATGACTGCTTAGGTTGCGGTGTATGCCTGAAGGCTTGCCCTGTGGAGGATGCCCTCACCATGACCCCCTTCGAGGAAATGAAAGAGGAGCAGGTCAGCTTCGATCAGGTGGCCATGGACGAGCGCTACCTGAAGAAGGATGTCATCAACAGCAAGAACATGAAGTCCATCCAGTTTGCCAAGCCCTATTTCCAGTTCTCCGCCGCCTGCGCCGGCTGTGCCGAGACCACCTATATCAAGCTGGTCAGCCAGCTGGTGGGTGAGCGGATGTACATTGGCAACGCTGCCGGCTGTTCTTCCGCTTACAGCGGCGGTGCCCCCATCCTGCCCTACTGCAAGGATAACCGCGGCTTTGGTCCTGCCTGGGAGCATTCCCTGTTTGAGGACAATGCCGAGTTCGCCTTCGGCTTCTTCCACGCTCAGGATGCCATCCGCAAGGAGCTGCTCATCCGCATGGAGAGCCTGAAGGCAGCCGGTGTGGCTGTGGAGGCCATTGACAACTATGTGACCAACTGGGCGGACAAAGAGAAGTCCCGTAGCGTGTCCGACGCGCTGATCGCGGCTCTGGAGGCCGCCGGGAAAAGCGAGGATAGACAATACATCCTGGATAACAAGGAGTACCTGTCCAAGAAGTCCGTGTGGGCCATCGGCGGCGATGGCTGGGCCTACGACATCGGCTTCGGCGGCATCGATCACGTTATGTCCCAGAACCAGGACGTGAACCTGTTAGTGCTGGACACCGAGGTGTATTCTAATACCGGCGGGCAGTCTTCCAAGGCCACGCCCACTGCCGCTGTGGCTAAGTTCGCCTCCGGTGGCAAGCACATCGCCAAGAAGGACCTGGGTGCCATCCTGATGAACTATGGCTATGTCTACGTTGCTCAGGTTGCCATCGGCTACGACCAGGCCCAGACCCTCAAGGCCATCCGCGAGGCGGAGGAGTATCCCGGCCCCTCCATCATCATTGCCTACTGCCCCTGCCTGGAGCAGCACATCAAGGCTGGTATGAGTTGTACCCAGACCGAGATGAAGAAGGCTGTGGAGTGTGGTTACTGGCAGCTCTATCGCTACGATCCCCGCCGCATCACCGAGGGCAAGAACCCCTTCCAGCTGGATTCTCCTGAGCCAGATACCAGCAAACTGATGGATTACATGATGGGTGAGAACCGCTTTGCCTCTCTTAAGAACAACTTCCCAGACCGTGCCGATGCGCTGTATAAGAAGGCCATCGCCGATATCAAGGCCCGGTACAACAAGTACCGCCGCATGGCAGACGAGCAGAACTGAGTCCGCTGAACCCCCTTCTTTGCTGATCCGGTCCGAACCCATGCATGGATGTCCGGATAGATTCCCTTCAAATCCCTTTTCTTCCGCGAAAAGTGGCCGCCCCCGGTTGCCCACTGACAGGGGCAACTTTATAGGTGTCTGAAGCCTCGGCAGATATTGCTTCGGCAGTATCTGCCGGGGTTTCTTTTTTGCTTCATGCACCTTTTGTGGTGGGCTGACCTTCCGGCTGGATAAGGTCCACATAGCCAATGTCGTTGTAGTGAATCGCCACCGTCTGTTGGGTGTGCTTGCTCCACTTTACGTCCTCGTAGACCACGATCTTTTGGATGATCAGCCGCAGCAGCTCCTGGATGTCGGTGTACCGCCTTACTATGGAGATAAAGTGGCCTGTATCGGACACCTGCTCCCGCAGCTTTTGGATGGCGGTCTCCTTCTCCGGGAGGGGCTTATTTAATATTTCCACCTCCTGGGTGTAGTTGCCGGAGAGTGTCTGGAACTGCTCCGCCGTGATCCGGCCTAGGATGCTGTCTTTGTAGAGACATTTGAAGATGCTGCCCAGTTCCTTGCTTATCTTCTTCATGGCGGTCAGATCCCGTTCCAGCCTGCGCACTTCTTTTCAGATCTCCGTGGACTGCCTGCTACCAATGTATGCGGCGTATGCGGCAAACTCCTGGGTGTGTTCCCTGGCCATGGCCGTCGTCCGCCGGAGGTTCTCCAGAGCCACGTCATCCAACACACACTCCCGGATATAAGGTGAGCGTCAAAAAAGGGCCGGATTGAAGAAGCAAAAAGGATATGGGAAAATACCATCATAGCGCGGAGAGGTCGAAAGTAGCCTCAACTTGGGTAGTGCTGTGACTTTCCTTAAAGCTACAGCACTTGCCCCAATTTGGATAGTGCCCCGACTTCCGGAAAGTAAGAGGCACGGCACTTATCCCCTCCGTAGAAGGGAAGGTGGCATGATGGAGAAAAGGAGCATCTGGGAAGTAAAGGAGAGTACCGGCTTGCTGAATGAGCGGGCCTGGTCCGGGAGTTCCAGCACAGTGGGCTGAATGTCATGACCTGGTGTGAGCAAGAAAGGGATCACAACGAATCAGTCCTATAAATGGCAACGGAAGGTATTTGAGGCACTGATGGAGCAGCAGGAGGCCCATATTCAAGGCACGGGGCTCAGGGAACCGAAAGTACAGTTTGCAGAATTGTCGTCTCCGGAAGAAGGTACGACTGCCCCGGATTGTTTGGCAGAGATGCCCACAGAAGCGGTACGTCGGGCAGCAGTAATTGCCACGCTGCGTGTGGGTAACGCTGAAATCGATATCTATGAAGGAGCCGATGCCACAGTAGTGGAGGCGCTGTGCAAGGTGGTGCGCCATGCTGAGTGACTTCACTGGAGCGGACCGGATATACCTGGCGGTGGGATACACAGATCTGCGGAAGGGTATTGAGCGGCTTGCTCCTCTGGTACGGCGGCAGTTTGAGCTGGATCCATTTACGAACACCTTGTTTTGTTCTGTGGGCGGCGAGGAGACCGACTGAAAGCGCTTTATTGGGAAAAAGACGGATTCCTGCTGCTATATAAACGACTGGAGGAGGGAAACTTCCATTGGCCGCGCAGCGGAGATGAGGTACGACAGCTGACTTGGCAGCAGTACTGTTGGTTGGTGGAAGGGCTGCAGATAGACCAGCCAAAGTCGCTGAAAGAGGTGGTTGCTCTAAGCGTGGTATAGAGGGAAAATTGTATCAACAATATCTGAAACGCCATCAGAACACTGGTATTTCAAGGTGTTTTATGGTATAATGGTTCATAATAAACGATTTGAAAACAGCAACAAGCAACACGGAAATGGTGACCATTTCGCGTGTGGAATATGACGCGCTGAGCCAGAAGAGCGAGGGGTATGCGGAGCTGAATCAGAAGTTGGAGTGGCTGATGGAACAGCTGCGGCTGGTGAAGAAAAAGACCTACGGCTCATCCTCTGAGCATACCCAAGAGGAGCTGATGGACCGGTTGAGCTTCGTCTTTAACGAGGCGGAGGCTTGGCAGGATGCGGAGAAAAAAGCGCGGGAGGCGACCACGGTGGCAGAGCATACCTGGGAAAAACGTTCGTCCCGGGTGGAAGAAGTGCTTCCGGAGGATGTGCCGGTTGAAGTAGTGGAGCACTATCCGGATGAGGCGGTACAGGTCTGCCCGGAGTGCGGCAGCCAGATGTCCGTGATTGGCAAAGAGGTGCGGAGGAGTCTGGTGATGATCCCGGCCCAGGTGAAGATCCGGGAAGATGTATACTATGCTTATTCCTGCCAGCGCTGCAGAAAGGAGAGCACAGAAACCCCAGTTGTAAAGGAAAAAAAGAGCCCGGCCGTGATCCCTGGCAGCTATGCGTCCCCGGAGGCGATTGCCCGCATCACCCCCCAGGGGGCCCTCTCTTGCCGCTAATGCGGCAATTCGCCTTGTGGTACAGAAGTTTGTGATGGGCTCCCCGTTGTGCCGGCAGGAGCAGGAGTGGAACCGGGCCGGGGTAAAATTATCCCGGCAGACGATGAGTAACTGGATTTTGCGGGTAACGGAGGACTGGCTCCGGCCGGTATATGACCAGCTCCACCAGGAATTGGTGGGGCGGGAGGTGCTGCACGCGGATCAGACCACCCTGCAGGTGTTGCGGAAGCCGGGGAAATCCGCCCAGTCCAAGAGTTACATGTGGCTTTACCGGACGGTGTGCGATGCCGAGCACCCCATTGTGCTGTATGAATACCAGCCGGACCGGAAAGCAGAGAATGCAGCTGCATTCTTGCAAGGCTTTGCCGGGTATCTGCACGCGGATGGCTACTCAGGGTACCACAAGCTGCCCGGTGGCATCCGGGTGGTTGGGGGCTGGGCCCACGCACGGCGGAAATTTGACGAGGCGGTGAACGCCCTGCCCAAGGGAGAACAGGCGGGATGCGCGGCCCTGGAGGGGCAGCAGTTCTGTAACCAGCTGTTCTCCATAGAGCGGGAAATCGCCGGCCTTCCATTTAAAGAACGATGTATCCAGCGGCAGAGCCGGGCAAAGCAGGTTCTGGACGCTCTGTTGTCATGGGCAGAACGCAGTAAGGCACCGCCAAAGTCTGCTTTGGGGAAGGATGTGTACTATTTGAAAGCGCAGTGGCCGTACCTGATCCGTTATCTGGAGGACGGGCGGCTGGAGGTGAGCGACAACCGGGCCGAACGCAGCATAAAGCCCTTTGTAATGGACCGGAAGAACTTCTTGTTTGCCAACACCCCAAATGGGGCGCAGGGCAGGAGGTGATTTTCAGCCTGATTGAAACCGCCAAAGAAAATGGGCTTGATCCATACCGCTATTTGGTTTATATAATGAGCAATGCGCCGGTGCTGACGGAAGCAGATGATGATTGGGCCGCTAAGCTGCTGCCGGAATGGGCACCGGAGCGGTGCCGCACGTATCTATCTTGTGTGTGATATAATTTTCATGGATCTGCTGCACAGCAGATCCATTTTTATTGCCGGCCCGGCTCTGCAGTTGATTTGGCATATTGACAAATTTTTCCTTTTTTCATGACCCGCCAGAATTGGCGGGAACAACTAATAACGATTCCTGTAAAATAAGTCTGGATATTCATTCCGGATGTTTTTAGGAGGAATTAGCTATGAAAAAAAAGGAAGTAATTGTGCGAGTAGGCGGTACACATCCCTCAATACCTTTTCAGCGTTTAAGAGTGAAAGCAGGCCTTACACAAGAGAAAGCTGCCGAGAAACTATCTTGTGGTACCCGTACCCTCCAAAGATATGAGGCAGGTGAAAAAGAGCCACCCCTGAAAATACTGAGAAAAATGCTCACCTGTTACAACTGCGAAATAGGCGATTTGATCCCCCTGGCTAACAGTTTGGACGAAATAGATTCCGAGGAGCGTGTGTGACAATGGACGAGAAACTGACCCGTCTGCTATACAACCTGGGACTCTCGGCCAATTATTCTGGGTTCCACTATATTACCACAGCAGTTAAAATTGCCGCCGCTGAACCGCTATCTCTTACCATGGTAACAAAATGGCTCTACCCCCAGGTTGCAAAGCACTGTCGGACAAGCTGGAGAGCTGTTGAGAAAAATATCCGCACCGCGCTTAAAATTATTTGGATGAGAAATGCATCTGGACTACAGAAATTATCTGGTTTTGCATTGGACTCCAAACCATCTGCCTCTCAGTTTATCTCCTTGCTTGTCTATCTTATCCAATTTACAGAATAATACCTTTTAGCTCATAGCGCCAGCCCGAGATGCGGGCTGGCGCTATTGCCATTTGGCGTTTACTTACAAATAAAAAATGGTGGGCTCATGATGAACCTATTTTCTTACATAATAGGGGATATCTTCCGATGTGGGTGTCGCATGGGATGCCTGTGTACTGGAGAAAATCGCCGCATAGATGGCTGCAAAATGATTCGCCCAATGGTAAGATACTCGAACTTAGGACAGGAGGTGTAGAGATGCTGGAATGGGTGTCTATGCGGGTGGCGATCGTGTTCTGGGCGGACGCGCTGGAACAGCGGGGATATTCCGTGAAATATACAAAGTGTGGTGCCCAGTAGACCTTTGAACAGGATGGCTTATGCAGCACAGAAGATCGTGGCGGTCTGACGGCCCATGGCCAGGGATTAGATCGCTTTCATCAGGTAAAGGGGGAGCAGCATGGTATCTTCTTATCTGGCTCACATTTCAGCCCAAGGAGAGACACAATAATTCTTTGTCGCTCCCCACACGAGGAGCGTAGATTGAAATACTCACTCGCGTACTTATAAAACAAGGACAGCGTTGCTTCCCCAGTAATCACTCCCTGCAGATGAAGCGTAGATCAAAAGTACTTGGCAAGGGTGTGTGACTTAACAAAACATCAGGGAAATAGGATGCACCTACAAAATTTGCAGGTGCATCCTATGCTGATACACTAAATCGGCTTTGTTGTCCTTCTGATGGGTCACCCTCAGGCAGTCGCTTTTTGTGTTTCTTGATAGATCCTTGATAGAGCCCGGTTAGCACAGGCCGAAGCGCTTCATTTGACGCCAGAGGGTAGTGGGATGTATGCCCAGGTAGCGCGCGGTGGCCTGGCGGTTACCATGGTGGAGCAGTAGGGCCTGCTCCAGCCGGGCGCGGGCATCTGAACGAATGACATCAGGGCTAGGAGCAGAGGTATGATCCGCCAGGCGGGGGAGCGCCATGTAGATATCCGCCGGGGCGGCGGTGGAGTGTTTGCACAGGATGCACAAAAGTTGATGACCTCCCGGATGTTTCCAGGCCAGGGGTATGCGGTCAGTAACTTCATCCCGTCGGGGGAGATGTCAGTCAGGACGCAAGCATGCTTTTCCCGCTCCAGATCCAGAAAATATTCCAGCAGACGGGGGATATCCTGCTTCCGTTGGCGGAGGGGGGGCAGCTCCAGTTCCAGCACGTCCAGCCGGTAGAACAGATCCTCGCGGAACGCACCTTGCTGCACCTCAGAGGACAGATCTTTATTGGTGGCAGTGATAACCCGTACATCCACTGGGATCACCGTGTCGCCACCTACGCGGATGATCTCGTGTTCCTGGAGCACCCGGAGCAGCTGCCCCTGGAGCTTGGGAGAGATATCGCCGATCTCATCCAGAAAAAGGGTGCCCCTGTGTGCGATCTCAAAGAAGCCTGCCTTGCCGCCCTTCATAGCTCCGGTAAAAGCCCCTTCCACATGGCCAAATAGTTCGCTTTCCAAAATGTTGTCGGGCAGCGCGGCGCAGTTGATGGCTACGAAGGGGCCGTTTCGCCGGGGACTGGTGTTGTGGATGGACTGGGCGAAAAGCTCCTTTCCTGTGCCAGTCTCGCCCCGGATCAGAATATTGGCCTCCGCCGTGCTGAACTCCTTTGCGATCCTTATGGTCTGTTCCAAGGTATGTTTGGCTACAAAGCCCTGCCGGTGCGCACGGGCCCGAATGGCCCCCTCCTCCCGCAGGATCTTTTCCACGCTCTGGAAGGTAATGACGCATCGGGGCCCTTCTTCCCCCCCGACCGACACGCAGTTCAGCATGTAGTCCTGCCCGCCGCAGGAAAAGAGCTGGGCCTGGACGGCCTGCCTCTGGTCCAGAAGGGTACGGTAGGGCAGATCAGGAAAAAACTCAGTGACCAGCCGCCCCTTCAGCGGCCCCTTCCCGGCACCGAGCCGTTCCAGAGCATAGCGGTTGGACATCTCCACCTGTCCCAGGTGATCGGTCAGCAGGACACCCTGGAAGGAAGAATTGAGGATGGTGTTCAGTGTTTGAGCCCGTTCCCGCTCAAATTGTGCGGCGCGAAGCATGCTGGCGGCGCTGGTGATGGCGGCGTCGATGCTCCCCCAACCTGACTCGATCAGTACGCAGGGCAAGCCGTCCTGGTGCGCCAGATCACAGGTGGAGGATCCGCCGACCAAGGTCTGTGCTCCGTCCGCCACGGCGGCGCGGATGGTCTGCTCTAGCCGTGTCTCGTCCAGGATCGGGTAGGCGCGGATGTCTCTGCCACTGAAAATGCTGGATATAGTCTCGGCACCATCCAGCAGGTTCTGTGCTCCGATCAGAGCGATTCGGGTGCCGGGCCAGCCCTTGACAGCACGGTCGATGGCTTGCACCACGTCGTAGCCGCTAACGCTCAGCTCCACTCCGGGAATGTTCAGCCGTTTCATGGTGCGGGCCGTGAACCCGCGGGCGATGACCGCGTCGGCATGGATATGTTCCAGCTGGTTGTTGTATCGGTCCAGGATGATCTCATAGAACAGTTCGTCACAGTCCGGCCTAGCCAGAAAGACCTGCTCAATCAGGGGGATGCTGGATGAGTAGGGTGCTAAAAACACGATATGATACATGGCCCGTCCTCCTTGCTGTCACGATAGTATAGCATGGAGCAGAGAGAATTGCAAATATGCGATTATACAATGCAATGCGCAATGCAATGCGCTAGACTTTAGCTAGAAATATTTAGAAATTATGAAATACAACTGGAAAGCTAATTGGAACTTTGCCAAAAGACGCTAACAAGAATTTGGATAGATCGATGAAAAGATTTGGGCAAAACCGCCGATAAAAAGTTGGTATAGATATTGCTTTATATCTTGTACCGGCTGATCCCAGATCGTCTCGGCGGACGGGCGGCAGAAACAAAAGAGATAAAAGGAGAACAAGAGCATGAGCATGAGTATCTTAGGAAATGTACCCATTTTACGTACCATGCGGAAATTCCCCGCGGGAGTCATGGTGATCCCCCTGCTGGCCGGCTGTCTGGTCAATACTTTTTTCCCGGACCTCCTGACCATCGGCGGCTTTACCACGGGTCTGTTTAAAAACGGCGTTCCCACCCTGATCGGCCTTTTCCTGTTCTG
>OGFR01001306.1_pt1 | contig 11652 bp, 13 predicted proteins | sample 1571001 | NCBI WGS metagenome assembly OGFR01 (sample SAMEA2582064, study PRJEB24529) | metagenome | biome: Human gut stool | place: China | collected 2011 | reverse complement strand
GTTTTGCACTGCAGAAAACTGTTCCTGCGTCATGGAGGCGGGAACAGAGATCGTGCCGGGAGCGCTGTAGTACACGCCCATATCTTTTGCCTTCGTCATGTCTGCGGACAGCCCGGTTTCCCGGCCGGTTTGCAGGTACGAGAGGTAAGGCGCAAGCGGAAGGCGGTCCCATTCGCCTGCATAATCGATTCCGTCTATGATATTTCTTTTGTCAAAAGGTTCCTCTTCCAGTCCCCGAATCAGCGTAATATTCTTTTTCTCGATATCAGAAAGCAGGGAATCCGAAAATTTGTCCGGATCCAGGAGGCTCCGATACCAGACTTTATTGGAAAAATACTGGCTTAAGACCTCGGAATCAAATTTCCGTCCATGCGCCGCGTAAATTTCATTTCTGAGCAGCCACAGGTCTTCGGTCGGATATAAGTATAAATCCGCCTTGCTTAAATAACGGGTGAATACCTCCGGCCTGCTGAAAGAACGCTGGAAGGAATAGTAATCCCCCTCCAGACGAGCGTCGCCGTCTACTGTAATATGTGGGACCGCGTCATTTAAATAGAAGGTAATGCTGCACGTTCCTTTTTCCTGGGCTGCGTCGTGGAATTCCGGTATGATGCTGTAATCCATTTTTCCGCTCTCCGTATCAACGGCCGCTTGAGCAATCCCATTCCAGAAGCTTTCATATTGGTTATCCTGGGACAGGAAATCGCAGGTCAGACGGCCGGAATCCCTCCAATCCTGTGTGAGCGAAAAGGATATGGCGGACCGCACGTCGCCTGCCTTAAAATACCTGCTGGATATCAGCTCAGTGTCGGCATCCAGGTTTTTCAATGCTTTTATATCAAATTTTAGAGCAGCTGCCCCAAAGGAAGAACCATCCGGTGAAATCGGACTCTGGTCCTCTGCACCGGAGGCTTTCTCCGGCGGGGAAGCGTTTTCTGTCTGATTACCTTCCTGCGATTCTTCCTGATTGGAGTAGGGCTCCTGCGTGAAATCTGCCGTATTGTTCGAGGCCCGGTCCGTATGGCAGGCAGAGGATAAGATACTAATTACAATGACACATCCCAGCAACAGCTTTCTCTTCATCCGCGTTCTTCCTTTCCATCGTGAAGCACCGTGCCTGTACGGCCCGGCGGCTTACGTTCCATTCGTTATCCTGATATTCTGTACCGCTATCATACCATATACCTCTGAAAATGAAAATAATTCCCCGTCATAATTTGTCCCCCTTCACATATATTGAGGTAAGAGGAGGGATGAAGGTGGAGAAAAAAGACGAGCTCATAAAAATCTTTTCAAAGAATATAAGAGAGATTCTAAACCGGGTCGCCGTTGACTTTGATGAAGTGCAGGAGATCCGCCTGCGGGTGGCGGCGCCGCTTTTGATGGTCTATAAGAATGAAGAGTACTACATAAGCCGTTTGGGACAGCTGAGCCAGGACTGCCGGGATGCCTATCTGGTGAGCCGGGGCGAGTTAAAGGAAACCATGGAATACATGAGCAATTATTCCCTGTATGCATTTGAGGAAGAGATGAAGCAGGGATTTCTTACCATCCAGGGGGGCCACCGCATCGGCGTTGCGGGTAAAACCATTTTGGACGAGTCGGGAATTAAGACGATGAAGTTTATTTCCTTTATCAATGTAAGACTGTCGCATCAGGTGAAGGGATGTGCTTCCCCGGTTCTTCCGTATCTCTATGACAAGGAAGAAATTCTGCACACCCTGATCATTTCGCCGCCGCGGTGCGGGAAGACGACGCTGCTCCGTGATCTGATCCGGCAGATTTCCAATGGGACAAAGGATCACGCAGGCATGACGGTGGGAGTGGTGGACGAACGGTCGGAAATCGGCGCCTGCTACCAGGGAATGCCCCAGAATGAGCTGGGAATCCGCACCGATATCCTTGACTGCTGTCCGAAGGCCAGAGGCATGATGATGCTGATCCGTACCATGTCGCCGCGGGTGATAGCCGTGGATGAAATCGGAAGCAGGGAAGACTTAGAGGCCATGGAGTACGTTATGAACTGCGGCTGCAAGCTGATCGCCACGGTGCACGGCAGCTCCATCGACGATCTGAAGCAGAAGCCGGTGCTGCGAAGACTGGTGGATGAGCGGATTTTTGAGCGGTATATCGTGCTGAATAATAAAGGAAAGATCGGCAATATCGATCAGATCTACGATTCCCGCGGGACGCAGCTTTATAAGGCGGAGGTCCACCGTATGGGGAAAAGATGGAACAGCGAGGAGTGCATGGCGTATGGATAACACGGGAATCAGAATTCTGGGAGCCGTTCTCGTCGTGATTTCCTGCTCCGGCATGGGATTTTTTATGGCGGGGCAGTGGGGAGAACGGCTGAAAACCATGGAACACTTAAGAAAAATGATCTTCCTGCTGAAAGGAGAGATCGTATACGCCCGCTCCGCGCTCCCTGAAAGCTTCGATCGGACGGGGAAGAAGGGCGGAGGAGAGATCGGCGACCTGTTTATCCGGGTGGCCGAGCGGATGGAGGGACAGCGGGGGGAGCCATTTTACGATATCTGGCAGGAGGAGATCGATAAGCTTCCCAAAGCCTTCTGTCTTTCAAAAGAGGACAGGCAGAGTTTGAAAGGACTGGGCGAGCATCTTGGATATCTGGACCTGGAGATGCAGGAGAGGACGATTCTCCTCTATCTGGAGCAGCTGGATCTATCCATCGGTTATCTGAGGGAACATAAGCAGGAACGGAGCCGTCTCTATACCAGCCTTGGTATTATGGGCGGCATCTTCATAACGATTATGATGTATTAGAGGGAGGATAGCATGGGGGTCAATCTGATATTTAAAATAGCGGCGGTTGGAATCCTGGTTTCCGTCATCTGCCAGGTACTTAAGCACAGCGGGCGGGAAGAACAGGCATTTTTGACGAGTCTCGCTGGTTTAATCCTGGTGCTGTTCTGGCTGGTGCCTTACATTTATCAGCTGTTTGAAACCATTAAAAATCTGTTTGCATTGTAGGGGTAATGAGAATATGACGGTAGTGACCATAGCCGTAGTCGGTATCACGGCAGTCCTTCTGGCCGTTGCGCTGAAGGGCATGAAAGGGGAGTACGGAACCTATCTGGTGATGGCAGCCGGATTTTTCATATTTTTTTACGGAGTCGGAAAGCTGACCACAATTCTGGATACCATCAAACAGGTTCAGTCTTATATCAGGATCAACAGCGTCTATCTGTCCACCCTGATTAAAATGATCGGGATCACCTACGTGGCGGAATTCGCCGCCGGAATCTGCAAGGATGCGGGATACGGCGCCGTGGGCACGCAGATTGAAATCTTCGGCAAACTGTCGGTGCTTGCCGTCAGCATGCCGATTCTCTTAGCGCTTATCGAGACCCTGCAGGTATTTCTGTCATGAAGGGGCGTCTGTACAAAACAGCCGTATTACTGGTGCTGGCGGCGATTCTGTCGGGAACGGGAGGCCAGTTTTTTGCAGGAGGGCTGTCCACGGTCATGATCAGCTGTGCGGCGGAGCACGGTGGCGGGTCTCCTGCCGATTCCGGGGAGACGGTGGACGAAGCGGAGACGAAAGAGGTCTCCATGGATTTGGAACAGTATGATTTAACGGAGATTCAGGATTATATTAATTCTCAGGGGACGAGCGGATGGAACTTGTCCTTTAAGCAGATGATGAAGGACATCATGGCGGGCAGGCTGGGGGACGTGATGGGGCAGATTGGCGAGGGGCTCCGCGATGCGCTGTTTTCGGAGGTCAGAAATAACGGCCATATGATGGGCCAGATCATAATTCTGGGAATTATCGGCGCTGTGTTTGCCAACTTCTCCAATGTTTTTGCGGGAAGCCAGATATCGGAAACGGGATTCTTTGTCACCTATCTGTTACTGTTTACCTATCTGGCAGCCAGCTTTTTTACGAGCATTACCATTGCAGGAAATGTGGTCAATCAGATTCTGGGATTTATGAAGGCGCTGATGCCGGCATATTTTCTGGCGGCGGCATTTGCGGGAGGGAGCGTCTCGGCGGTCGCATCCTATGAATTTACGCTGTTTGCCATCACGGTGGCTCAGACGATTACCGCCTCAGTCCTTCTGCCCATGGTGAAGGTCTATGCGCTTCTCGTCATGGCCGGCCATATTGCAAAGGAGGACATCCTGTCGAAGCTGACGGAGCTCTTAAGCGACGTGATTACCTGGAGCCTTAAGACCATGGTCGGGATCGTGCTGGGATTTCACCTGATCCAGGGATTGGTGCTCCCCTATGTGGATTCCATGAAAACGGGGGCAATCCAGAAGCTGATCGGAATTATACCGGGAGTGGGGCAGGGAGCCAGCGCCGTGACACAGATGGTCATCGGTTCGGGTGTCCTGGTAAAGAACACCATGGGGGCCGCCGGAGTGGTGATCCTGTTGATTATCACCCTGATTCCCATGATGAAGCTGGTGATTCTCATGCTCCTGTATCAGTGTGTGGCGGCCGTCCTCCAGCCGGTATGCGATAAAAGGATTGTATCCTGTATTTCGGATATGGCCAAGGGACACAGAATCCTGCTGTCCATAGCGGCTTCGGCTATCGTGCTGTTCGTGGTGACCATCGCGGTGGTGTGCGCCTCCACTAATGTAACGTATTACGCAGGGTGATTGACATGGAAGGTTTATATGAGTGGATCAGAAATATCACGTATTATCTGATCTTTATGACAGTGGTAACCAATCTTCTTCCCGATAAGAAGTATGAAAAATATTTCCGGCTGTTTGCGGGCATGGTGCTCATTCTGCTGGTGTTAAAACCATTTACAGGCGGACTGCGGCTGGATGACAAGCTTGCCTATTACTTCGAGTCCATCAGCTTTCAGAAGGAGGCGTCGGAACTCTCGGCCCAGCTCACCGATATGGAAGGCGTGAGGCTGAAGAGCATGGTGAGCCAGTACGAGGAGGCGGTGGAAAATGACCTGCGCACCATGGCGGAATCGTCGGGATTCATCTGTAGGAAGGCCGAGGCCGGGATCGACGGGGATGAGAAGAAGGAGACCTTCGGTCATGTGGTATCTGTCAGTCTCCGGCTGGCTCCTGACAGCTCGGGGCAGGCGGATCAGGGCGGAAGTAGTTCCGGTATCCAGCCGATGGAGCCGATAGAGCCTGTGGAACCCATCGAACCGGTGGAACGGATCCGCGTGGAACTGAACGGCGGGAGCGAGGAGGTGTCTGAGACGATCGGTGCATCAGCGGGGCAGCCTGATAAGCGGCAGGAAGAAAATTCTGCTTTGGCTGGTCTGAGACGGCGCATTTCTGAATATTATGATTTGGAGGAACAGGACATTGAAATTCAACTGGAAAATAGGTAAGGATAAATGGCTGATTCTGCTGGCGGTGGGACTTCTGCTCCTGGTCCTCACGATTCCTTCCGGACCGGAGACGGAAAAGAAGATGTTAAAAGACGCCGCTTCGGGGACAGAAGCCTCCTTACAGGAAGGGCTGGTGACAGAGGCGGGGGAACCGGTCGCCGTGGCCGCAAATGCGGACCGCACCTATGAACAGCAGCTGGAGCAGCGGGTGAAGCAGATTCTAAAGACCGTGGATGGAGTCGGGACCGTTGACGTGATGATCGTGCTCAAGTCTTCCGAGGAGAAGGTGCTGCGTGTGGACAAAAATACCTCCAGCTCCAGCACTGAGGAACAGGACAGCGGCGGCGGAACGAGGAAGAGCAGCAGCGCGGAACAGCAGGAAAGTACAATTTTGACCGGAACCGGGGAAAATACGGCGCCGATCGTGGAGAAAGAAATCCGTCCCGAAATCGAAGGAATCATCATCAGCGCCCAGGGCGGAGGAAGTCCAACTGTAAAAGCTGAAATTTCAGGCGCTATGGAAGCATTATTTGACTTGCCGCCACATAAAATAAAAGTATTAAAGAGGGTGGAATAAAGAAGGAGTGTTAGGAATGAGAAGCTTAAAAGATATCAGAGAATCCAAAGTCCCGAGAACCCCAAAGAAAATGAATATGAAGAAACTGTTCAGAAGAAATCAGATTATCATCACAACGCTGGCGGTCATGATCGCAGCTGCCGGATACCTAAACTACGCCGGGAAGCAGGAAATGGCGTCGGGAACTGATGTGTACGAGGCCGGTGTGACGGATATTTCCGATGAGGACATTCTGGCTGAAAACCAGGCGCTGACAGGCGACCCGGGAAATTACCAGGAGATTGCAAGCCTTGACAATGACCCTAACGACGAGAGTCTGGCGGCTCAGGAGACAGATGGCTCCGGCAGCGCAGTGGCCAGCAATCAGGAAGGCGTGGCAGGAGACGCAGCAGCGGACACCACCAATGTAGCCGACAATTCGGCGGCGGAAGGCGGACAGCTGGCAGCCAATGAGACGACAGGCGATCTGGAAACCGGTCTGGAGAATCCGGGTGAAGCGGTCTTAACCAGCGGTATGAATGTATCCGACTACATAGCGAACGTGCAGCTGAGCAGAGAGCAGGTCCGTGCCAAGAACAAAGAGACTCTGATGAACTTAATCAACAATGAGAACATCGAAGAAGCTGCCAAACAGGAAGCGATTCAGGAAATGATCGACATGACCGCAGTATCCGAGAAAGAGAATGCCGCAGAGACTCTTCTGATGGCAAAGGGCTTCTCCGATCCGGTTGTCAGCATTACCAGCGGCAAGGTTGACGTCGTCATCAACGCTTCCAGCATTACCGATCCGCAGCGCGCCCAGATTGAGGACATCGTAAAGCGCAAAACGGAAGTGGGAGCAGAGAATATCGTGATCACACTGATGAAGCTGGAAGAATAGAGGAAATGAAGCACCCAGGCGCGAATAAATCTGAAAGAATGAACAAGGATGCGAAAAAGCCGCATATGGCTTTTTCGCGTCCTTGTTTCTTTTTCCATCTATTCCCAGCCTCCTGATTTCGCTGTTTTTTCTGTCCCCTATTGAGAAAAGTTTGTGCATTTTATGGAGTTGCCTATGGCTAACTTCCTGTGTTATGATACTAGGGCAGCGCGCGGTGTGAGATACATGTAAGTCCAGTATGCATGTGATGTGATATCTTGCGAGTTGTATTTTTTTGCCTTTTTGGTTAGTTTAAGCTAACTAAAACACTGTACATCATTTGATTTGAGAGGAGGAACCCAAAATGAAACCAAAGACTCTAACCATCCTTCTGGCGGCAGCACTGGTCATTCTGTCGGTGGTATCACTGTTTCTGGGTGTCATGGATATAAGCCCGGAATGCGTGCTGCGCAGGGATTTTGAACAGGTGGAGATCCTGTTGATATCCCGGCTGCCCCGTCTTCTGGCGATACTCTGTACCGGAGTCGGTATGAGTATTTCCGGCCTGATCATGCAGCAGCTCTGTATGAATAAATTCGTTTCCCCGACCACAGGCGCGACGATTTCCTCGGCGCAGTTCGGTATTCTGCTGGCGCTTTTGTTTATGCCGTCATCCTCGCTGTGGGGACGGGCTGTCTTCGCTTTTATCGCGGCAATCGCGGGGACGTGGATCTTCGTCTGCTTCATTCAGAGAATCCAGTTTAAGGACGTGGTCATGGTTCCGTTAGTGGGAATCATGTTCGGCAATGTGATCGGTGGCATGACCAGCTATCTGGCCTATAAATACGATATGACACAGGCCCTTTCCTCCTGGCTGGTGGGACATTTTTCCCTGGTAATCAGAGGACGCTATGAACTGGTGTATTTAACGCTTCCGCTGGTGCTTCTGGCCTTTTTATTTGCCAATCATTTCAATATTGTTGGAATGGGGAAGAATTTCTCGAAAAATCTGGGTGTCAACTACAATGTCGTGCTCTTTCTGGGACTGAGCATCGCCGCCATGATTACAGCCAGCATTGTGGTAGTCGTCGGAAGCGTTTCCTATATCGGACTGATCGTGCCCAACCTGGTGGCGATGTTTAAAGGCGACCGGATACGGGGGACTCTGCTGGATACCGCCCTGTTTGGAGCGCTGTTCGTTCTGGTCTGCGACATGATCGGCCGGACTGTGATCACCCCCTATGAGCTGCCGATTGAATTGATTATCGGTGTCATCGGAAGTGTGATTTTCGTAGGTATGCTGATCTACCGGTTAAATCACGGCCGGAAAAGCATCACCCTTCCCTTCGGGAAAAGGAGAGCCGCGGCGGTACCTTCGCCGCAGACGGGAGGAACGGAGGCATGAAGCAGGAAAAAATGAGCAGAAGGACCGGAAACATCAACGGAAAGAAGCTGGTGATCCTATCGCTGCTGGCAGCGGCCGCCGCCGTGCTCTATCTCTTTCTGAATGTGAATATGAAATATTTCAGCTACGCCATGAGCCTGCGGATTCCAAAGCTGGCGGTCATGCTGATCACGGCGTTCTGCATCGGCGGGGCTTCCGTCATCTTCCAGTCGGTGATCAACAATACCATCGTGACGCCGTGCCTGCTGGGGATGAACTCCCTCTATACACTGATTCATACGGCGGTTGTGTTCTTTTTCGGCTCCACCAGCCTTCTGGCCCGCAATGCGAACCTTTCCTTCGCGGTGGATCTGGTACTTATGGCGATCATCGCCACCATCATTTACAGCTACTTATTTAAGAAGACAAGCCATAATGTGCTGTATGTCCTGCTGGCCGGAACGGTGCTGTCCACCTTTTTCACCAGTATGCAGACGACGCTGACGCGCATCATGGATCCCAACGAGTACGACAGCCTTCTGGCGTCGCTGGTCGCCAGCTTTACGAATGTAAACACGGAAATCATATTCTTTTCCCTGATCCTGATTGCAGCTCTGCTCTTTGTCCTGCGCCGGGAACTGGCGCTGCTGGATGTCATTACACTGGGAAAGGCGCAGGCGATTAATCTGGGGGTGGACTATGACCGTACCGTGCGCAGACTGCTTCTGGGGGTGACACTGTTTATCGCCATAGCGACCGCCATGGTGGGCCCGATATCCTTCCTGGGCCTGATTATCGCCAATTTATCGAGACAGCTGTTTAAGACGTTCCGCCACAGCTATTTGATTGCCGGCTCGGCATTAATCGGTATGGTGATACTGGCAGGCGGCCAATTGCTTGTGGAGCAGGTATTTGCCTACAGCGTCCCGGTCAGCGTATTTATTACTGTCGGAGGCGGAATCTATTTTCTCTATCTGCTGCTGCGAACGAGCCGTTCCGCATAGGGTGTGAAAAAAATAATACAAGGAGGTCATAACGATGTTTGTCAAAGAACTTTTGAAAAAATACAATGGAAAAACCGTGGTGGATGGCGTCTCCTTCGAACTGCCGAAGGGAAAGGTGATCTCGCTGATCGGCCCCAACGGAGCCGGAAAATCAACGGTTATGGGAATGATCTCCAGGCTGATCGCACAGGATGACGGTTCAGTGGATTTCGAGGGAAAGGACATGTCCAAATGGAAGAGCCGGGATCTGGCCAGGCGGCTGGCCATTCTGACTCAGAGCAACCACGTCCAGATGAAACTGACAGTCCGGGAGCTGGTGGCCTTCGGCCGCTTTCCCTACAGCGGCAATCGGATTACGGCTGAGGATGAGGAAATCATCGAAAAGGCCATCGCCTACATGGAACTGGAGGAATTTGAGGACCGGTTCATCGACGAACTGTCCGGCGGCCAGCGCCAGCGCGCCTACATAGCCATGGTCATTGCGCAGGATACGGAATACGTCCTGTTAGATGAGCCGACCAATAACCTGGATATTTACCACGCCACCAACATGATGAAAATCGTCCGGAGGCTGTGTGACGAACTGGGAAAAACCGTGATTCTCGTGCTGCATGAAATCAATTACGCCGCATTTTATTCTGACTACATCTGCGCATTCGTGGATGGAAAAATATCAAAATTCGGTACGGTGGAGGAAGTGATGACAAAGGAAAATCTCTCCGAAATCTACCGCGTGGACTTCGAAATACTGGAAATAGAAGGAAAACCACTGTCGATCTATTACTAATCCCGAAAAAGGAGATACTATCTATGAGAAAAATGACATTACTGACACTTGCAATGGCAGCAGCCCTTTCCATGACAGCCTGCGGGCAGGGCACCGGACAGGCCGGAACGACAGGCGGACAGGCCGGCGAGACGACTTCTTCCGAAGCCGCGTCCACAGATACAGAGTCCCAGTCCGGCTCCGGGGAAGGTGAAAATGAAGATGCACAGGCCTCGGAGACACCGGAATCCGTCACCGTGACGACGCTGAATGGAAACGGCGAAAAGGTGGAGCTGGAGGTTCCCTATAATCCGGAGCGCGTGGCCATTCTGGATATGGCGGTGCTTGACATGATGGATAACTGGGATCTGGGCGGCCAGATCGTGGGAATGCCGAAATCCTCCAAAATCGATTATCTGATGGAGTATAACAACAACGAGGATATCGTAAACCTCGGCACCTTAAAGGAAGTGGACATGGAGGCACTCATGGCCAGTGAGCCGGATGTGATCTTCATAGGAGGCCGTTTAAGCGCGCAGTATGACGAACTGTCGAAGATCGCTCCGGTCGTATACACCGCGGTGGATTATGAGGAAGGCGTGATTCAGAGTGTGAAAAATAACGCGGCCATGATCGCTTCCATCTTCGGTGAGGAAGAGCGGGCGGCGGAAGAACTGGCCGGATTCGATGCACGTGTGGAGACGCTCCGCCAGGCGGCCGAGGGAAAGACAGCAGTCATCGGAATGGTGACCAGCAGCAATTTGAACACATTGGGTGACGGAAGCCGCTGCTCCCTGATCGGCAATGAAGTCGGCTTCACCAATCTGGCCAACGACGTGGATTCCACGCACGGCAATGAATCCTCCTTCGAGCTTCTCGTTTCCTTAAACCCGGATTACATCTTTGTCCTGGACCGCGATTCCGCAATCAACACGGAAGGCGCCAAGCTCGCGGCGGAAGTGATGGATAATGAGCTGGTGAAGAAGACGGAAGCATACAAAAACGGTCACATTGTCTACCTGACACCAACCGTATGGTACCTGGCGGAAGGCGGCATTACGGCTGCTGATGTGATGTTAAGTGACTTAGAAGCGGGTATTCTGGGCCAGGAATAGAAAAATGTTTTGCAAACTGTGGCTGTCTTTGTTATAATAGTCTATAATCCAAGTAATACATCGAATTGAAAACAGGAGGGAATCATTGTGGCAGAGACAGAGAACAGAAATACTCATAAAGTATATGAAAAAGATAAAATCGGCGAAGTACAGATTGCGGATGAAGTAGTAGCCATCATCGCAGGCCTTGCGGCGACGGAAGTAGACGGCGTGGATTCCATGGCCGGCAACATTACCAATGAACTGGTTGGAAAGCTGGGCATGAAGAATTTATCCAAGGGCGTTAAAGTCGAAGTAACGGAAGAGCACGTATCCGTTGACTTATCCTTAAACATCAAGTACGGCTTCAGCATTCCGGAAGTATGTGAAAAGGTGCAGGACAAGGTAAAGAGTGCGATTGAGAACATGACAGGACTTACCGTGCTGGATGTGAACATCAAGATCGCCGGCGTGTCGATGGAAGAAAACCGGTAAGAACGTGAAAGAGAGAGGAAGCTGCGCAGAGTGAGAATTCTGCACAGCTTCCTTTTTCGTTAAAATGATTCAGGCGGAAAAGTATTTCCAGAGTGTCCTGCCGCAGAGCGGGAGTTTCTTCGGGGACTGGCAGG
>OGFR01001277.1_pt1 | contig 11944 bp, 10 predicted proteins | sample 1571001 | NCBI WGS metagenome assembly OGFR01 (sample SAMEA2582064, study PRJEB24529) | metagenome | biome: Human gut stool | place: China | collected 2011 | reverse complement strand
GCGGCCCAAACGCGTAGGGGCGACCCTTGTGGTCGCCCGCTGCTGCCGTTTATCCAGGAATGAACAGAGAAAGTGGAGGAGAACATATGAAGATCATCGTAGACGCCATGGGCGGCGACAACGCGCCCGTCTCCAACGTGCGGGGCGCCCTCGCCGCGGTGCGGGAGCTGGGCGTGGAAGTCATTCTGGTGGGCCGGGGGGAGGACATCCTCAAGGTGCTCAAGGAGGACGGCATCGGCGAACTGCCCCCGGGGCTGGAGATCGTCCACGCCTCCGAGGTGGTAGAGATGTGCGACAACCCGGCCACCGCCTTCAAGGAGAAGAAGGACTCCTCCCTGACCGTTGGCCTGAACCTGCTGAAGAACGGGGACGGGGCGGCCTTTGTCTCCGCGGGTAGCACGGGGGCGCTGTTGTCGGCGGCCACGCTGATGGTCAAGCGCATCCGGGGCATCCGCCGGGCGGCCATGGCCCCGGTGGTGCCCACCGGCGGCGGCGGCGCGGTGCTCATCGACTGCGGCGCCACGGCGGAGGGGACGCCGGAGTATCTGCTCCAGTTCGCCTTTATGGGCTCCTATTACGCCGAGCGGGTGCTCAAGCGCCCCGAGCCCAAGGTGGGCCTGCTCAACATTGGCGCCGAGCCCTCCAAGGGCACCGACCTCCAGCGGGAGGCCTACGCCCTGCTCACCGAGGCGGGCAAGGCCGGGCGCATCCACTTCGTGGGCAACGTGGAGGCCCGGGAGGCGGTGTACGGCGAGGTGGATGTGATCGTGTCCGACGGCTACTCCGGCAACATCTTCCTCAAGACCATGGAGGGCACCGGCGGCTTCATGGCCAAGCAGCTCAAGGCCATGTTCAAGAAGAACCTGCTCACCAAGCTGGCGGCGGTGCTGGTTTCCGGCGGCCTGCGGGACTTCAAGAAGATGATGGACGCCGGGGAGGTGGGCGGCACCCCCCTCATCGGCATCTCCAAGCCCGTCATCAAGGCCCACGGCTCCTCCGACGCCTTCGCCATCAAGAACGCCATCCGCCAGGCCCAGAGCTTCGCGGCCTCCGGCATTATTGAGGACATCACCGAAAATATCGACCACATGCGCCTGCGCAGTGAGTAAATGGGAAAATTTTGACTTTCCTATTGACAGGCGGGAGAAACTTGCCTATTATCATAGTGCAATGACACCGTCGGGAACGACGGAAGCGACAGGAGTAGATGAACATGATTTTCGAGAAGCTCGCCGCCCTGCTGTCCGAACAGTTCGGCGTGGACGTGGACAGCATTACCATGGACACCTCGTTTGAGGATCTGGGGGCCGACTCCCTGGACATCGTGGAGATGACCATGGCCGTGGAAGAGGAGTTTGGCCTGGAGGACATGGACGAGGAGGATCTGTCCGGTATCTCCACCGTGGCGGATCTGGTCCGCTACCTCAAGTCTAAGCTGGAGGACTGAAGAAACCAAAGAGACAGGAGCCCCGCCTCCCGGCGGGGCTCCGGCTTTGAAAGGGAGGATCGGCCATGGAGGCATTGGAAGAAAAGCTGGGTTACCGGTTTACCAACCGGGCCCTTCTGGAAAACGCCCTCACCCACAGCTCCTACGCCAACGAGAACAAGGCCAAGGGGCTGCAGAGCAATGAGCGGCTGGAATTCCTGGGGGACTCTGTGCTTGGTATGGTCGTGGCCGACTACCTGTTCCGCACCCACCCCGACCTGCCAGAAGGGGATCTGACCCGCACCCGGGCGGCCCTGGTGTGTGAGGGCAGCCTGGTGGAAGTGGCCCAGTGCCTGGAGCTGGGCGCCTACCTGAAGCTGGGCAAGGGGGAGGAGGCCGGCGGCGGCCGGGAGCGGCCCTCCATCATCGCCGACGCGGTGGAGGCGGTGCTGGCCGCCGTGTACCTGGACGGCGGCATCGGCTCGGCCCGGAAGCTCATTCAGAAGTTCATCCTGGACCGGGAGGCGGAGAAGAGCGCCAGCCGCGATTACAAGACCGCCCTCCAGGAGCTGGTGCAGCGGGAGAGCGGCCAGGTGCTGGGCTACCAGCTCATCGGCGCCGAGGGCCCCGATCACGCCAAGATCTTCTCGGTGGAGGTGGATCTCAACGGCATCCCCATCGGCCAGGGCCGCGGCCGCAGTAAAAAAGAGGCGGAGCAGAACGCGGCCAAGGCTGCGATAGAGAAGTTAAAGGCTGGGGAATAACCGGCCGCTCCGCCTCTCTTGCGAGCGGAAGCGAGCCGCCGCGTCAGCGGCGTCAAGCATTTTGCGGAGCAAAATCTTGATGCCGGGCGGATTCACTCCGCCCGGACAGATGGAGAGAAACGGGGGCCCCAAACCGCCTGCGGCGGTTTGGGCGGCGGAGCAGAATGCGGCTAAGGCTGCGATAGAGAAGCTGAGGGCGGGGGAATAACCGGCCCGCGGGCGACCACAAGGGTCGCCCCTACGTGCAGGGGCTGTCCGGCTCCTCTGTAGGGGCGGCCTTTATGGCCGCCCGTCCTGTCAGGCCTTCACAGGGCCTGGGGTAGTGCAAAACCTAGTGTACGGCGGGCGGATGTAGGTATCCGCCCCTGCGAAATGGTTTGCCCGCTGTATACCACCAAACCAGACGCGGAGCGCTCAGGCGCTCCGCGTTTTTGTGGAAAAGGGTTTGCAAAGGACGCCGTTCCTTGGTATAATAATTTATTCAGAATGAAAGCATGGCGAGGTGCAGACCTTGTATTTAAAAGCACTGGAAATCCAGGGGTTCAAATCCTTTCCGGACAAGACGGTACTCTCCTTTGGGGAGGACATGACCGCCATTGTGGGTCCCAACGGAAGCGGGAAATCGAATATATCCGACGCCATCCGCTGGGTCATGGGGGAGCAGCCCTGCGGGGCGGCAAGATGGAGGACGTAATCTTTGGCGGCACGGCGGTGCGCAGACAGCAGGGCTTCGCGGAGGTCTCCCTGGTGCTGGACAACACCGACCACATCTTCCCGATGGAGGAGAGCGAGGTGATGGTCACCCGGCGGTACTACCGCTCCGGCGAGAGCGAGTACTACATCAACCGCCGTTCCGTCCGCCTGAAGGACGTGAACGAGCTGTTCATGGACACCGGCCTGGGCCGCGAGGGCTACTCCATCATCGGGCAGGGCCGCATTGACGAGATTTTGTCTGTCAAGAGCGCCGACCGCCGGGAGGTCTTTGAGGAGGCCGCCGGTATCTCCCGCTTCCGCCACCGGAAGGAGGAGGCCGAGCGCAAGCTGGAGCGCACCCAGGAGAACCTGGTGCGCATCACCGACAAGATCGACGAGCTGGAGCTCCAGGTGGAGCCCCTCCGCGCACAGAGCGAGAAGGCCCGGAAGTTCCTGGTGCTGCGGGACGAGCTGCGGGGGCTGGAGATCTCCCTGTGGCTGGAGCAGTTGGAGAAAATACGGGCGGGGGCCATCAAGACCCTGTCCGACTACGAGAACGCCGTCCGCCAGAAGGAGGAGGCCCAGGGGGCGGTGGAGGCCCTCTACGCCGCCGCCGAGGAGCACGCCGCCCAGATGCGGGACAAGGACGTGGAGGCCGAGGGCGTCCGCTTCCAGATGATGCAGCGGGAGGCCGACGCCAACGGACTGGAAAACGCCGTGGCGGTACTCCGGGCCAACATCCAGAACAACCTGGAGAACCGGGACCGCATCCAGCGGGAGCTGGAGCAGCAGGAGGGCCGGGCCGACTCCATCGGCGCCCAGATTGCCGAGCGGAAGGAGCGTCTGGAGGCGCTGGTGGGCGAGCTGGACACCCTGGCGGCGGAGCTGTCCGCGAAACAGGGGGAGGCCGAGGAGGCCGTCCGCTCCGCAGGCACCCTGGCCGGAGAGCTGGAGGAGCTGCGCCGGAAGGAGGCGGTGGAGAACGCCTCCGCCTCCGAGGCCAGGGCTCTGCTCTCCGCCCTGGCCGCCGCGGCCCAAGAGCTGCTGGACCGGGATGAGGCGGTGCATCAGGAGCTGTCCGCCGGTGAGGAGCGGGTGCGCCAGCTTCAGGAGCTGGCCCAGGCCCGGGAGGACCGGGATTCCCTCCAGAATGTGCTCAACGGCTACGGCCTGCGGCTGGAGTCCCGCCGGAAAAAGGCCAAGGAGGCCGAGGAGCGCCATGTCAAGCTCCAGATGGAGGAGAACGCCCTCCAATCCCGCATCCACATGCTCTCCGAGATGGAGAAGCTCTACGAGGGCTACTCCAAGGCGGTAAAGCTGGTGATGGGGGAGGCCCGGCGGGGCCAGCTCAAGGGAGTTCACGGCCCGGTGGCCGGGCTGCTCCACGTGCCCGACCACTGCACCGTGGCCATTGAGACCGCCCTGGGCGGCGCCATGCAGCACATTGTGGTGGAGCGGGAGGAGGACGGCAAGGCCGCCATCCAGTACCTCAAGCGCCGGGACGGCGGTCGGAGCACTTTCCTGCCCCTGACCACCATCCGCCCCTCCGACTTCCGGGAGCAGGGCGTGCGGGGGGAGGCGGGCTTCGTGGGCCTGGGGGACGAGCTGGTGCAGTTCGACCCCCGCTACCAGAGGATTTTTTCCAATCTGCTGGGGCGCACCGTGGTGGCCGAGGATATGGACGCGGCCATCGCCATGGCCCGCAAATACGGCCACCGCTTCAAAATCGTCACCCTGGACGGCCAGGTGCTCAACCCCGGCGGCTCCATGACCGGCGGCTCGGTGTCCCGCAGCGCGGGCATCCTCAGCCGGGCCAACGAGCTGGAGCGGCTGAACCGGCAGCGCGCCGGTGTGGAGGAGCAGCGCACCGCCGCCGCCCAGGCCATGGAGGAGGCCAGGCGGGAGGCCACCGCCGCCGCCTACGAGGTGGAGACCGCCCAGTCCCAGCAGCGCCAGCACGAGGATGCCATCCTCAAGCTGGAGGAGCGGCTGGCCCATTTCGACGCCCAGCTCGCCGACGCCTCCAGCCGCCGGGACGAGCAGCGCCGGGAGCTGGAGCAGATTCAGGCCCGCTCCGCCCAGACCGAGGCGGATACCGCCGCCGCCCGGGCGCGCATTGAGGCCCTGGAGGGCTCGGCCGCCGCCCTGCGGGCCGAAGCCGAGGGCAAGGCCCAGGGCCAGAGCGAGCTCCAGGCGCGCACCGCCGGTATCCGGGAGGCCATCGCGGAGCTGAACATGCGCCGGGCCGGCCTGGAGGCGGAGCAGCAGGCCGCCGGACAGAGCCTTACCGAGCTGGAGGCCCTGCGGCGGGATCTCACCGGCGACCGGGCCGAGCGGGAGCGGATGCTCACCGCGTTTGAGGAGAAGAACGCCGCCCTGGAGGAGGAGATCCTGGAGAAGGAACGGCGGCTCCAGGCCATCCGCCAGGAGAACCGGGAGCGGCAGGAGGCCATCGCCCGCATCAATGAGGAGAAGCTGGCGTTGGAGGCCCGGCGCAACCAGGCCGACAAGCAGGCGCGGGAAAAAAACAGCGAACTGTTAAACTTAGAGCGGGAGGTCTCCGTCTTAGAACAGAGGAAGGCCGCCGCCGCCCTGGAGGAGAAAACCCTGCTGGACAAGCTGTGGGAGACCTATGAGCTGTCCCATGAGGCCGCCCGCGCCCAGCGGGTGGAGTTGGAGAGCGTCCCCAAGGCCCAGCGCCGGGTGGGCGAGCTGAAAAAGGCGATCTCCGGTCTGGGCAATATCAACCTGGATGCCATTGAGGAGTTCCAGCGGGTCAACGAGCGGTACACCTACCTGACCGACCAGCGGGACGACGTGCTCAAGTCCAAGAAGGAGCTGGAGGGCATCATCGCCGACATCACCGAGGAGATGAAAACCATCTTCGCCCGGCAGTTTTCCGTCATCAACGAGGCGTTCCAGCAGACCTTTACCGAGCTGTTCGGCGGCGGCAAGGCCACCCTGGAGCTGGAGGAGCCGGAGGACATCCTCAACTGCGGCATTGAAATCCGGGTGCAGCCCCCCGGCAAGGCCCTCAAGGTGCTCTCCCTCCTCTCCGGCGGCGAGAAGGCCTTCGTGGCCATCGCCCTTTACTTCGCCATTCTGAAGGTGCGGCCTACCCCCTTCTGTGTCATGGACGAGATCGAGGCCGCCCTGGACGACGCCAACGTGGTGCGCTTCGCCCGCTATATGCGCCAAATGGCGGACAAGACCCAGTTCATCGTCATCACCCACCGCCGCGGCACCATGGAGGAGGCCGACGTGCTCTACGGCGTCACCATGCAGGAGCAGGGCGTGAGCCGGATACTGACGATCAACCTGAACGATGTGGAGAAGGAATTGCACATCAAATGACGTCGGACGCGGCGGACGGCAACACCCAGCAGGGGCAGGCCGCACCTGTGCCGCAGGGTATGAGCAGACCCCGGCGAAGCCCAGTGAAACGGGTTCGCCGGGGAGAGGAGACGCAAGGGAGCGGGCGAGGAATTTCCGCCTGCGGGAGTTCCGAGCGAAGCGGACTTTGCGCCGACGAAGGAGCAGGGCGTGAGCCGGATGCTGACCATCAACCTGAACGACGTGGAGAAGGAATTGCACATCAAATGACAGAGCTTCCAAAGCGGGTGCATCCGCGCCTGCGCGGGTATGATTACAGCCGGAGCGGAGTATATTTTCTTACCCTCTGCACCCAGAACCGGCTCCCCATCCTGAGCGAGATTGTAGGGCGCGGCATCCCTGACGCGCCGCTGGTACAGTTGTCGGAGACCGGCCGGTGCGTTCAGGACGCGATGGACTATCTGGCCGGACATGACGCCCAAATTCAGATTGCGGCGTCGGTCATCATGCCAAATCATGTTCACATTTTGCTGTGCGTCTGCGGGGAGGGAAACGGCGCGTCAGGGATGCCGCGCCCTACGGGGATGCGCGTGCCGAGTTTTGTCTCCTCTCTCAAGCGCTACACCAACCGCGTGTGCGGCCGCCCGCTCTGGCAGGCATCCTATCACGACCACATCATCCGGGATGAGAACGACCTTCTCAACCACTGGAGCTACATCGAGCATAACCCCGCCCGCTGGGCGGAGGATGAATACCATGTTTGAACGACGAAAGGAACCAACACCACATGGGCTTTTTTGAAAAAATCAAGGCGGGGCTGACCCGCACCAAGGAGAACATCGGACACTCCTTCGACCAGCTCTTTGCCGGAGAGCTGAACGACGACTTCTACGACGAGCTGGAAGAGACGCTGATTCTGGGCGACATGGGGGTGGAGACCACCATGAAGGCCGTGGAGGAGCTGCGCCGCCGGGTGAAGGCGGAGAAGATCAAGGACATGGAGGGGGCGCGGGCGTGCCTGCGCCAGGTGCTCACCGACATGCTCCAGGTGGGGGAGCCCGCCCTGAAGCTGGATACCGCCCCGTCGGTGGCCCTGTTTATCGGCGTCAACGGCGTGGGCAAGACCACCACCATCGGCAAGCTGTCCGCCCGGATGAAGGGGGAGGGCCGCCGGGTGCTGATGGCCGCCGCCGACACCTTCCGGGCCGCCGCCGCCGACCAGCTCGAGATCTGGAGCGAGCGCAGCGGCGTGGAGCTCGTCCGCCAGTACGAGGGGGCCGATCCCGCGGCGGTGGTCTTTGACGCCCTCACCGCCGCCAAGGCCCGCAGCGCCGACGTGGTGCTCATCGACACCGCCGGGCGGCTGCACAACAAGCAGAACCTGATGAACGAGCTGAACAAGATCAGCCGCGTCGTGGACCGGGAGCTGCCCGGCTGCGACCGGGAGACCCTGCTGGTGCTGGACGCCACCACCGGACAGAACGGCCTGATCCAGGCCAAGCAGTTCAAGGAGGCCGCGGGCATCACCGGCATCGTCCTGACCAAGCTGGACGGCTCGGCCAAGGGCGGCATTGTCATTGCCATCGCCCAGGAGCTTCAGGTGCCGGTGAAATTCATCGGCGTGGGGGAGGGCATCGACGACCTGATGCCTTTTGAGGCGGAGAAATTTGTCGAAGCCCTTGTTTAAAAAGCAGTATGGGCCGGTGCCCTCATCGGCCCGCATATTGGAGATTGGAGGCCGTAACATGGCGAGAATCGACGGACGGGCGGCGGATCAGCTCCGGCCCGTGGAGATCATCCCCAACATCAATCAATTTGCGGAGGGCTCCTGCCTGATCCGCTGCGGCAGCACCCATGTGCTCTGCTGCGCCAGCGTGGAGGAGGGCGCGCCCCGCCACGTCCCCGAGGGGGAGGGCTGGGTCACCGCCGAGTACTCCATGCTGCCCCGGGCCAACCGGGAGCGCTCCCGGCGGGATATCGCCAAGCTGAAGCTGTCCCCCCGCTCCGCGGAGATCCAGCGGCTCATCGGCCGCGCCCTGCGGGCCTGCGTGGACATGAAAAAGCTGGGAGAGCGCACTATTACGATCGACTGCGACGTACTCCAGGGGGACGGCGGCACCCGCACCGCCTCCGTCACCGGCGGGTTTGTGGCGTTGAGTCTGGCCCTGCACAAGCTGGTGATGGACGGTGTCCTGCCAGAGATGCCGCTGACCAACTGTGTGGCGGCGGTGTCCGCCGGTATCGTGGGGGACGAGCTTCTGTTGGATCTGTGCTACGAGGAGGACTCCTCGGCCCAGGTGGATCTCAACTGCGTCATGACCGGCGCGGGGGAGCTGGTGGAGCTCCAGGGCACCGGCGAGGGCCGGCCCTTCACCATCGTGGAGCAGCGCGCCCTGGTGGAGCTGTGCGCCAAGGGCATCCGGGAGCTCCAGAACATTCAGAGACAAGTGTTGGGGGGCTAAATGTATGAAACTGGTATTGGCCAGCAAGAATGCCCATAAGCTGGTGGAGATGAGGGACATCCTCTCCCAGTTGGGGGTGGAGGTGGTGCTGGAGTCCGAGGTGGGCGTCGATGTGGACGTGGAGGAGACCGGCGCCACCTTTGAGGAAAACGCCTTTTTGAAGGCCCGCGCGGTGATGGAGGCCTCCGGCCTGCCCGCCATCGCGGACGACTCCGGCCTGTGCGTGGACGCGCTGAACGGCGCGCCCGGCGTGTACTCCGCCCGCTACGGCGGGCCGGGGCTGGACGACGTGGGCCGCTACCGGCTTTTGCTGGAGAACATGCGGGGGCAGCTGGACCGGCGGTGCCGCTTTGTCTCCGCCATCTGCTGCTGCTTTCCCAACGGGGACCGGGTGGAGGCCCGGGGGGAGTGTCCCGGCACCTTGGCCTACGCCCCCAAGGGGGAGGACGGCTTCGGCTATGATCCCATTTTCTTTGTCCCCGCCCTGAAAAAGACCTTTGCGGAGCTCTCTCCGGCGGAGAAGAACGCCATCTCCCACCGGGGGAATGCGCTCACGGCCTTTCGGGAGAAGCTGGAGCAGTATCTGAACAAGTAAAATGCCTTCCCGCAGGAGGGCAGATCAAAAGGAGACCGGTCTATGGAAGAACTGACAAGCAAACAGCGGGCCCAGCTCAGGGGCCTGGCCAACAGCATCGACACCATCCTGCATGTGGGCAAGGACGGCATCGGGGACAACCTGGTGAAGCAGGCCGACGACGCCCTGGAGGCCCGGGAGCTCATCAAGGGCAAGGTTCTGGAGAACAGCCTGCTGAGTAGCCGGGAGGCGGCCGAGGCCCTGGCGGAGGCCACCCGGAGCCAGGTGGTACAGGTGATTGGAACCAAATTCGTTTTGTATCGTCCAACCCATAAGAAGGACAAAAAGGACAAGATCGTACTGGTGACGGACAAGAAGCGCAAGTAACACAGAGGAGGGGAAGCCTGTGAAGCTCGGCATCTACGGCGGCACCTTCAACCCGCCCCATTTGGGGCACCTGACCTCCGCCCGGCTGGCCCTGGACGCGCTGGGGCTGGACGAGCTGCGGTTTGTACCGGCGGCGCTGCCGCCCCACAAGCGCCTGCCACCCGACGCCCCCGGGCCGGAGGCCCGGCTGGAGATGGTGGAGCTGGCCGCCGACGGCCTGCTCCTGCCCGGCCGGGTGAGCGTCAGCGACATGGAGCTCTCCCGACCCGGCAAGAGCTACACCGCCGACACCCTGGAGCAGCTCCGCGCCCAGAACCCCGGCGCGGAGCTGTGGCTGATGATGGGGACGGACATGTTCCTCACCCTCCAGAACTGGCGGGAGCCGGAGCGGATCACCGCCCTGGCGGGCATCTGCGCCTTTGCCCGCACCCAGGCCGACTGCGGGGAGCTGCTCACCATCCAGGCCGAGCATCTGCGCAAGACCTTCGGGGCGAAGGTGTGCGTCCTCCAACTGCCCCAGGTAGTGGACGTGTCCTCCACCCGGCTGCGGGAGCTGCTGGCCCGCGGCGAGGGTTGGGAGTACCTGTCCCCGGCGGTGTACGGCTATATCCTCCGCCACGGGCTCTACGGGGCGGGGCGGGATCTGAAGCGCCTGCCCGACCGGGAGCTGCGGGCCTGCTCCTACTCCATGATCCGCGCCAAGCGCATCGCCCACGTGAAGGGCACGGAGGAGGAGGCGGTGCGGCTGGCCCGGCGCTGGGGCGCCGACGAGGAGCACGCCCGCCGGGCGGCGATCCTCCACGACTGCACCAAGTATTTGGAACTGGACGAGCAGTTGCAATTATGCGCGAAATATGGTATCGTACTGGACGAATTGGAGCAGCAGGCCGTCAAACTCCTCCACTCCAAGACGGGCGCGTGTGTGGCCCGGCACGTGTACGGGGTGAGCGACGACATCTATGAGGCCATTTTCTGGCACACCACCGGAAAGGCCGGCATGACCCTGCTGGAGAAGCTCCTCTATGTCGCCGACTACATGGAGCCCACCCGGGACTTTCCGGGGGTGGAGCGCCTGCGGGCGCTGGCCTATGAGGATCTGGACGCGGCGGTGCTCCTGGGGTGCGAGATGAGCATACAGGAGATGGCGGAGCGGGGCCTGCCCGTGCACCCCAATACGGTAAAGGCCCGGGATTGGCTGCGGAGCAAGACGAAAGGAACTAGTGATTGATGAACCCGGAACAGAGAAAGAACCACCGGGGCGGCGCCCGGGTACAGAAGCCGGAGAGTCCCCGGCGGGAAAAAGAGACCAAGCGGGAGAAAAAGCCCGGCCGGCCGCGCACCAAAAAGCAGAAGATTCTGTTGGGGCTGTATATTGCCCTGACGGTGGTGGCGGCCATCATCGTGGCGGGGGCGATTGTGTTCGGCCTCATGAGCGCCCCGCCGGAGGTGGCCCTCCCCACTCCCACCCCCCGGCACACCACCATCATCAACGAGCAGGGTGAGGAGGTAGAGGTGGAGATCCCAGGCCTGTCCGCCGGCCGCAAGGAGCAGTTTTACACTTTCCTGGTGGCGGGCGTCAGCGGCGGCAACACCGATACGATGCTGTTGGCGGCCTACGATGTGCCCAACCAGAAGCTCAGCGTCATGAGCCTTCCCCGTGACACCTATGTCATCTACAACGGCCGCACCGTGATGATCAACTCGGTCTACAGCCGGGGCGGCGGCGAAGAAGGCGGCGTGGAGGCCCTGAAAAAGGCGGTGGGCTCCCTCACCGGCGTGACCCCCGACTTCTATGTATTGGTGGAGTGGGAGGCAGTGGGTGAGCTGGTCGATGCCATCGGCGGCGTATATTTTGACGTGCCGCGGCGCATGTATTACAATGATCTGTCCCAGCACTTCAAAATTGACCTCCAACCTGGCTATCAGCTTCTGGACGGCAACGGTGCCATGGGTGTGCTCCGCTGGCGGCACAACAGCGATGACAGCGGGCACATTCTCAACAGCGGCTACGCCATGGGCGATCTGGGCCGCATCAAGACCCAGCAGGCATTCCTCAAGGAGGTCGTCCGCAAGTGCCTCCAGCCCGATGTGCTGCTGAGCAACCTGATGGACTATATCAGTATCTTCCAGAAGAATGTGACCACCGATCTGAGCGTGGGCAATCTGGCCTACTTCGGCAAGTCGGCCATCGGCAGGCTGGACATGGACAGCGTGGAGTTTGTCACCCTGCCCAACCAGTCCGCTGGGGACGCCCACCTGCTGCCCGTGGGCAGCCAGATTGTGGAGATGGTCAATGAGGGCTTCA
>OGFR01001272.1_pt1 | contig 11993 bp, 9 predicted proteins | sample 1571001 | NCBI WGS metagenome assembly OGFR01 (sample SAMEA2582064, study PRJEB24529) | metagenome | biome: Human gut stool | place: China | collected 2011 | reverse complement strand
GAAATTAGACCCGCGCATTCGTATGCTGCTGAGAAGATCATTTATCCAGACAGAGGCCGCCCTGACGAGGGGGGGGCTCTGTCTGGATTCCAATTTAAAGACCGCTGCTTTTCAGGGAAAGCCGCTGGAATTCTCCATGCGTGAATTCGCAATTCTGGAATATCTGATGATTCACATGGGCAGGCCGGTCAGTGCAGAGGAACTGCTGGAGCATGTGTGGGACAGGGAGGCCGATCCCTTTTCCAATCAGGTGAAGGTCTATATCAGCGTCATACGGCGCAAGCTTCAGGCGGTTACGGATGAGGAAATCATCCGCAGTATCCGCGGCGCCGGATATCTGATCGATAAGGAGGAACCTCTATGATGAAGAAATTGTCACTCCGCATGCGGCTGACCCTTCTGTCGGCCCTGGTGATGGCCAGTGTGGCAGTCATACTGACCAGCATGTTCTTATTTGGGGCAGACCGCATTTTCGTACGAGACTTAGAGCAGAAGATGACGTTTCAGCCCCAGGATATTATCATCACCAGTGTTAAGAAAGAGGGAGTCCCTAACGAAAATATGGACTTGCAGGAGGTTACCGTTTCCTTGAAAAAGGCGGGCACGCAGTTTAACCTATGGGGGATGGCGGCCCTTTTTCTGGTCCTTATTCTGGGAACAGGGGCGACGTGGCTGATGGCGGGCCATGTGCTGAAACCGCTGAAGGAGCTGTCGTCCGCGATTGAGGAGATCGGCGGCAATGATTTGTCGAACCGCGTGGAGATACAGGGCAGACAGGATGAGATCGGCCGGCTGGCCCGGTCTTTTAATCATATGATGGACAAAGTCAGCGCTTCATTTGAACGGCAGAAACGCTTTTCCGCCAGTGCCGCCCATGAGCTGAAGACGCCGCTTGCCACGATTCTCGTGAATCTGGAGGTTCTGGAGCTGGACGGGAAGACCTCGCCGGACCGCATGGAAAAGGTGCTGACCATCGTAAAAGCGAATACGGAGCGGATGATCCGTCTGGTGGAGGACCTGATGCGCCTGACGTCGGATAAGGACCACGAGATGGAGGAGGAAGTGGAGCTGAGCGAAGTGTTTGCCATAACGCTTTATGAGCTTTCACCGCTGATCCGGAATAAGGACTTGACCGTCTCCATCGAGAATACGCCGGATATCAGCCTGACCGGCAGCCGCGTCATGCTTTACCGCGTTATGAGCAATCTGCTGGAGAACGCGGCAAAATACAACCGGGAGCATGGGTCCATCTCGATTGCCACGGGAAGAGATGATAATGGTGTGACTGTGAAGATCGAAGACACGGGAATTGGAATCCCGGAAGAAGCGCTTCCCCATATTTTTGAACCGTTTTACCGGGTGGATCAGTCCCGGTCCCGCGCCGTGGGCGGAGCCGGTCTGGGACTTCCCCTCGTAAAGGACATCGTGGAGAAGCACGGGGGAGAGGTCACGGTGAAGAGCGCGGCTGGTGAGGGAACGACATTTATACTGCGGTTCCCTGCCTCATACCGCGGTGTGGAAAGGCGCGGACGTGTATCTCCTCGACATGGAAAAATAGTCTGCGGCAATGATTAAATAGGTGGAACAGAACGGAACTTTGTGCTATGATAGGGAAGTATAATTGAATCATATGATATTAAGTGCATGTTCAAGAGGGAATCAGGTGAGAATCCTGAGCGATCCGGTCACTGTATTCAGGGAGCGATATCTTCAAATCCATTGCATCAAAGATGTGAGAAGGGAAGATGGAGCATTGATCTGTAAGTCAGGAAACCTGCTTAATAGGAAAAGATGAAGCCTCCGTGTAAGGCAATGCATCTGGGATAAAGAAGCTCTTTTTTGCCGTAAGGCGCAGAAGGGGCTTAATAGTTTATGCCTGATGACGGGAACGCGGAATTAAAACGCGTTTCTTTTTTTGTTTCCGGCGGCTTCTGATTTGGCCTGCGCTTATGAATTACGGTATGATATGAAGTTATACAAGGATGATACCTGCGAAAAGCAGACGAATGGAGGAACTATGAAAGAGAGACAAAAGAGACGAAGCGCGTATTCCATGTTTGCGCTCCTGGCGGTGATTCTGACCCTGATGCTGAGCGGCTGTTCCGGTCAGAAGGCCGGCACACAGAGCACAGAGACCGCTCAGACAAGTGCTGAGGCAAAGAACGGGGCGGGCACAGAAACAGGTTCAGAGGAAAAGACCACAGAAGCGGCCGTGAATCCGGACGATGAGATTGTCCTGGCGGGCTACCGGAATGTGGCGCCTGGCGTGGATGACGCCTACTACTGCAGCGTAATTCTCTATGTATGGGAACCGCTGATCACGATGGATGCAGCCGGACAGCCGGTAGGAAAGCTGGCGAAGAGCTGGGAGATGTCTGACGATGCGAAGACCTGGACCTTCCATTTACAGGAAGGCGTCAAATTCCATGACGGCGAAGCGTTCAATGCGGACGCAGTGCTTTATAACTTTGACCGGATGAGATCAGAGGTGAAGCCTTCCGGCTTCTACAGCCTGAACATCGACAGCTTTTATCCGAATCTTGACCAGGTAACGAAGGTGGATGATTATACGGTGCAGCTGACCTTTACAGAGGCCTCACCGACCCTTCTTTTTACCATGACGAATTTCGGAAGCGCCATGTACAGCCCCAAATGCTTTGATGAAAATTATAATTACACCGGCATTGCACAGGGTACGGGACCATTTAAGATTACCGAGAATGTTAAGGATCAGTACGTACTCCTGGAGCGCAACGAGGATTACTGGGGAGAGAAGGCTGCGGCGAAGACAATCCGCGTGATGACGATCCCGGATGTCAATACCAGATTCTCCGCTATGAAGTCCGGAGAAATCATGGGCGTTATCGATTTAAAGGCGATCACGCCGGCTCTCGCTGTGGAGCTTGTAAAGGATGACCAGTTTGCGATCACGACGACCAATTCTACCATGATCGATTTCCTGTGCCTCAATGGAACAAAGGCACCGTTTGATGATGTCAGAATGAGAAAGGCGTTCAGCCTTCTGGTAGACAGAAACGCCATTGCGGATAATATCTATCTTGGATACGCATCCCCTACTTCCAATATCTTAAACTACAGCACGCCGTTCTATAAGGACTTCCCGGTGGAATACGACGCAGAGCAGGCAAAAGCGCTTGCAAAAGAGGTTCTGGGAGATCAGAGAGTCAGCGTAAAGTATCTGGTTCAGCAGGACAACACGGAGCAGAAGGCGGAGGCGGAGCTGATCGCGGCGATTCTTCCGGAGATCGGAGTGGACGTGACCATCGAATCCTATGACTGGGCGGCCATGAAGGATATGATGAAGAGCGGGGATTACGATATTGCACGCGGCCAGCAGGGGCTTTCCAATATGGAAGCCATCACCATCTTTAAGCGTTTCATGTATTCCACAGGCGATCAGAACGTGAACTACAGCCTTGGAGTAAAGAGCGCGGAAATTGATGGCCTGATCGATCAGGCGGATGCGGAGATCGATCTGGTAAAGCGTCAGGAAGCTTACGATAAGCTGCAGGAAATCTCCGTTGAGACACAGCCTGTGCTTCCTCTCTACAACGAAAAGACTCTGATGGTCTACAATAAGAAACTGGCCGGATATGAGGCGCAGATCTACGGACTGGATCTGACAAAGGTAGGCTGGGCACAGTAAACAGGGAGAGTATGAGATGCTTCGATATATAGTTCGGCGGATTCTGTCCGTGATTCCTGTGTTAATCGGAATTTCCGTCATGGCCTTCATGCTGGGCTTATTGACACCGGGAGACCCTGCGGCCATGGCCCTTGGAAGGGACGGCGTCTCTCAGGTGACGCCGGAGCTTTTAGAGGCCAAGAGGGAAGAGCTGGGATTAAATGATCCCGGTGCGGTCCAGTATCTGCGCTGGGCGGGAAAGGTACTGCAGGGAGATTTAGGCAGATCATACAGCGATCACTCGCAGGTGAGCGGAGAACTTCTCCGCCGCCTGCCCATGACGCTTAAACTGGCATGTTCCGGGATGGCACTGGTGTGCGTCTTCGGGATATCCTTCGGAATATTCTCTGCGGCGTTTGTGAACCGCGCGCCCGATCAGGGAATGAAATTTCTTACAAATCTTATGATGGCAGTACCGTCATTCTGGCTGGCAATCGTCATGATTATCCTGTTTGGTGAAAAATGGAAGCTGCTCCCCACCAATGGCGTGGGAGGCATCCGTCATATGATTCTGCCGTCGGTCACGCTGGCCTGCGCCAATATCGCCATGACTCAGCGGCTGATGCGGTCCTCCATGCTGACGGAGTTCGGCAGGCAGTATATGCTGGCGGCTGACGCAAAGGGGATTAAAAAGAGCAGGCTGATGCTCTGTCACGCGTTTCCCAACGCGGTGCTTCCGGTGATTACGCTGTTCGGTAATTACCTGGGGGGAATGCTGGGAGGTTCCGTGATTATTGAGAATATGTTTTCCCTTCCGGGAATCGGCTCCTACGTGCTGGAGGCCATTCACTCAAGGGATTATCCGGTGATTCAGGGATATGTGCTGTTTACCGGCGTGATCTATGTCACCGTTTCTCTCGCAGCAGATTTACTATGCGCATGGCTCAATCCGAAGATACGGCTGGGAGACGGCGGAAAGCGCGGGGAGGGAGGCAGAAATGAGTAAGAGACAGATGATTCCGGGAATCATCGGAATTGTAATACTGACCGTGATTCTGGCAGGCAGTGTTCTGGCGCCTGTGCTGGCTCCTTATGAAGTCAATGCCGTCGATATGTCCCAGACACTTAGGACGCCGTCCACGGCCCATTTATTCGGCACGGATCTGCTGGGGAGAGATATTTTCAGCAGAATCCTGTACGGCGGAAGGAGCTCGATTCTTCTTTCTCTGACAGCAACTGTGCTGTCCATGCTGGCGGGCATGGCGGTGGGGACGCTGGCAGGCTATTACGGAGGCATCTGTGATGATGTGATCCTGGTCTGCATGAATATCTTTCAGGGACTGCCGGGAACCAGCTTAATGATTGCCATCGCCGGGATCATGGGACCGAGCTTTCAGAGTCTGATGATCGCGCTTGTGCTGACCAGCTGGACCGGATTTGCCAGGATTATCCGCACGGAGGTGCTGCGGCTGAAAGAGGAGAATTTCGTGAAGGGGCTTAAGATTCTGGGCGTCTCCGATCAGGCGATTATCTGGAAACACATCGTGCCCAATATGAAGGGCAATACGGTTGTGCTGTTTGCCACCAGGATTGGCCGCTGTATTCTGTCCATTTCGGGACTCAGCTTTCTGGGGCTTGGCATACAGCCGCCTAACCCGGACTGGAGTGTTATGTTAAACGATGCCAGAATGAATTTCCGTTCCTATCCCCATCTGATTATTGCGCCGGGCGTGTGTCTGGTGCTCCTGCTTCTCGGGATCAATCTGGTGGGCGACATGCTGCGGGATCTGATGGATCACAAGAGAGGGGAGGCAGGAGGCTATTGATGGATGATAATCTGACCGTCCAGGATGCGGTGGTGCATTTTCAAGTGAAGGACGGACTCGTGAAGGCGGTTGACCACGTAAATGCCAGGTTTGCGGCGGGAGAGATCACTGGTCTGATCGGAGAGAGCGGATGCGGGAAATCTGTGCTGGGCATGGCGATTCTGGGCCTGCTTCCCGCCTACGCCAGGACGGAAGGCGCGATCTGGCTGAATGGACAGAATCTCTTATCGCTGGACTCCAGACAGATGAGGAAGCTGCGGGGGCGAAAACTGGGGCTGATTCCTCAGAATCCGGCAGACTCCTTTAATCCGGTGCGGAAAATCGGCGGGCAGATCAGGGAGGCACTGGCCGTGGGAAACCAGAAGGGCCAGAAAAACGAAATGGCAGCCAGACTCCTGGTGGAATTTGGATTTGAGCCCCAGCAGGCCGGACGGGTGCTGTCGTCCTATCCCTTTGAGCTGAGCGGCGGCATGAACCAGAGGGCTGCTGCTGCCATGGGAACGGCCTCCTGCCCGGAATGGATGATTGCGGACGAGCCTTCCAAGGGGCTTGATGAGGCGCTGCGGCATCAGCTCTATGAGACCCTCTATACGGTGAAAAAAAGGGGGATCAAGGGCATGCTCATCATAACCCATGATCTTCAGCTTGCCACGGGTCTCTGTGACAGCCTGGCAGTGATGTACAGCGGCGAGATGATCGAATTTGGAAAGAATGTTCTGGCCGATCCGAAGCATCCCTATACCCGGGGACTTTTACAGTCGCTGCCGGTAAACGGTATGCATCCCATGAAGGGCTGCGCTCCCGCGCCCGGCGAACAGATTGGCGGATGTAAGTTTGCGTCAAGATGCCCTGACGCGGAGAAACGGTGTTTCTGTGAAAGGCCGGAGGGCTATGAGACGGAGGGCCGGATTGTGAGGTGTTTTCAGTATGCTTGAGATGCGGGAGATCACGAAAGCCTACCAGGGAAGGCAGAAGGTGGAGGTGCTGGACGGCGTCAGTCTCCAGCTGGAAAAGGGAAAGACGCTGGGGCTGATGGGGGCCAGTGGAAGCGGGAAGAGCACGCTGGCCAGAATTCTGCTCATGATGGAGCCTGCGGACAGCGGGGAGATCTGTTTCCACGGTCAGACCGTGAATGGAAAAGACAGGCGGCTCATGAAGCAGTTCAGGCGGCGCGTGCAGTATATTTCCCAGCATCCGGAATCGTTTCTGGATCCCAACTGGAAGATCGGAAGGAGCGTGATGGAGGCGGCGAAAGTCTATGGCTGCCGGGAGGCGGATCAGAAGCTTCAAAAGCTGCTCACCCAGGTAAAACTGGGCCGCGCGGTGCTGGACCGCTATCCGCATCAGGTGAGCGGAGGGGAAATACAGCGGGCCGCGTTGTGCCGTGCGCTTTTGCCTGGACCGGAGGTGCTGATTCTGGATGAGGCGACATCCATGCTGGATGTGTCGGTGCAGGCTCAGATTTTAAATATTTTAAAGGAAATTCAGGAGCGGGAAGGAATCGCGTATCTCTTCATATCCCATGACAGAGAGGTGGTTTCCTGGTTCACAGATGAAAAGAGGGAATTGAAAGGAGGCAGACTTTATGACATATCTGGAGGAGCGGGTGAAAATCGCTGATTTTAACCGGCTTTGGGAGGAAGCTATCACGCTGCCGGACGGTTCCTATTCGAGACGCCAGACCGATGACGAGGCGGAGCGGGAGTTCTGGAAGGGCTTTATGGGAAGAAAAAGGAGTTACCAGCGTGATGATACGGCTGAGACGGTGATGGAGGCGGTCAGGAAGCTGCTGGCAGACTGCCGGACCGCCTCTATTCTGGAGATTGGTCCGGGATGGGGAAATTACACGATGGAGCTGGCGAAGCTCTGCGGCCGCATGACCTGTGTGGACATCTCTCCGGAGGTACTCTCCTATATCGATCAGACAGCGCGGGAGCAGGAGATCCGTCACGTGACCGGGGTGTGCAGCAAGTGGGAGACATTTTCTTCAGAGGAGCGTTACGATGTGGTTTTTGGATATAACTGCTTTTACCGGATGCGCAGTCTGGAGGAATGTTTTCGAAAAATGAACGAAACAGCAGAAAAGATGTGCATTGCAGGTATGAACATGGGGTTTATGCCGCCATACTATATGGAGATGAAGAGGGAACTGGGATGCAGGCTGACCTATGGGAAAAAGGACATGATCTATTTTATCAATGTGCTTTACGCCATGGGAATCGATGCCGGCATGACGGTCATCCCTCTTAAGAAGAAGTTTCTATACGACGATTTAGAACAGATGGTGTCGGGCGAGACCAGCAGGGTGGATGCCGGCGCGGACTGGGTGAAGGATCACAAAGAGCAGATCAGTCAGATTCTGCAGAACTATTTTCGATACAATGAGGAAGGAAAACTGGAATATGAGTATTCTTTCCGAGGTGCGCTGGTTTACTGGAAACCGAAGGAACAGCTTTCATGAACAGAAATGAGAACAAACATGTGATAAAGGAGGTATACCCCGGTTCCATCGCGGAAGAACTGGAGATAGAACCGGGAGATATCCTGCTTTCCATTAATCACGAAAAAATAGGAGATATCTTTGATTACAGATACTTAATCAAGGATGAATATATCGAAGTACTCATCAGAAAAGCCAATGGCGAGGAATGGGAACTGGAAATTGAAAAAGGATACGACGATGATCTGGGCCTGGAGTTTGATAATGGCCTGATGAGTGATTATCGTTCCTGCAGCAATCAGTGTATTTTCTGCTTTATCGACCAGATGCCGCCGGGAATGCGGGAGACGCTGTATTTTAAAGACGACGACTCGCGTCTGTCATTTCTGCAGGGAAATTATATTACCATGACGAATATGAAGGACCAGGACATCGACAGAATTATCCGTATGCAGCTGGCCCCCATTAATATATCGGTGCAGACCACGAATCCGGAGCTGCGCTGCAAGATGCTACACAACAGATTTGCCGGAGAGAAGCTCAAGTATCTGAAGAAGCTGTATGACGGAAGGGTGGAGATGAACGGCCAGATCGTGTGCTGCAAGAACGTCAATGACGGACCGGAGCTGGAACGCTCTATCCGGGATTTGTCGCAGTATCTGCCGTTTTTAAGGAGTGTCAGCGTCGTTCCGGCCGGAATCACCAAGTACAGAGAGGGACTGTTCCCGATCGAACTGTATACGAAGGAGGAGGCCGGTGAAATCATTGACCTGATCGAAAGCCATCAGCAGGAGTATTACGACAGATACGGCCTCCATTTTATTCATGCCAGCGATGAATGGTATATCACGGCTGGCCGGGATTTTCCGACAGAGGAACGGTATGACGGGTATATCCAGCTGGAAAACGGCGTGGGCATGATGCGAATGTTCATCGATGAGTTCGGCGAGGCCCTTAAGGAGGCCGTGCACAGCGACGATTACCACAGCCTGAGAGAAAGCGTCAGACGCACGCTGACCATTGCGACGGGGAAACTGACGTATCCAACCATCTGCGATTTTGCATCCCGGATGATGGAGGCGTTTCCCGGCCTGACTATTCATGTATACTGGATACGCAACGATTTTTTTGGAGAGACCATTACGGTATCCGGGCTGATTACGGGACAGGATCTGATCCGCCAGCTCAAGGAGCGTCAGTGCCAGGGGGAGGACCTTGGGGCTGTGCTTCAGATCCCATCCAATATGCTGCGCATGGGGGAAGCGGTGTTCCTGGACGACCTTACGGCAGCGGATGTGGAGCGGGAACTTGGTATGAAGCTGGTGGCGGTGGATTCAGGCGGTAAGGAGTTTGTCGAGGCTCTGCTGAATCCGGCCTACCGGATGGAGCGGGATAATGAAAACTTTGTCTATATCAAGGCCTATGACAGAAAGGAAGAGGAGTGAGTGCCGTGTTAAAGGATGGAGATAAGAAGCCTGGTGCACACCGGGGCCGTTATAATATGGATTTTGACCCTGTAAAAGGAGATCCGTACGGAAATATGCAGAAGGCGCGGGAGCATATCGATGCGCTGAAGAACCGGGAGAGAGAAGCGAAGGAGCAGGAAAACAGGCCATAGTTTAAAACTATGGATAGTAATGGAAAATAGAAATTATACGATTGAGTACCGTTGTGCTATGATAACAGAAATTGATTATAACGAAACATTAGAACAGCCGCAGGAGGAAAAGTCGTATGAAGACATCGGTTATTGGATACCCGAGGATTGGGGAACTGAGAGAATTAAAATTTGCATCGGAGCGCTACTGGAAAAAGGAGCTTTCGGCCGGAGAGCTGGAGGAGACAGGACGGCAGCTTCGTGCACGCCACTGGAAACTGCAGAGAGATGCGGGAATCGATTATATCCCCAGCAATGATTTCTCCTTCTATGACGGCCTTCTGGATACGGCCTGTTTACTGGGAATGATTCCGGAACGGTACAGGAAACTGAATTTATCCCCACTGGATACGTATTTCTCCATGGCAAGGGGATATCAGGGAGAGGCCGGAGATGTAAAGGCGCTGGCCATGAAAAAATGGTTCAATACCAACTATCATTATATGGTGCCGGAGATCGAGGATTCCTGTGAGATTGCCCTTGAGGGAACGAAGCCCTTCGATGAATACGATGAGGCGGCAGAACTGGGAATCACGACAAAGCCGGTGATGGCCGGACCATTTACCCTGTTAAAGCTGGCGAGATTTACGGGAAATAAAAGAGCGGAGGACGTAAAGAACGAGGTCATCTGCGCATACCGGGAGATTTTAAGGAAGTTTGACGACAGGAAGGCGGAATGGATCGAGTTTGATGAGCCTTCCCTTGTACGGGATTTAGGCGAGGAGGACAGCAGGCTCTTTCACGATCTGTATTTCGATATTTTGAGCGGAAAAGGAGGGGTGAAGGTCCTTTTACAGACGTATTTCGGAGACGTGAGAGACTGCTATGAAGCGATTACCGCCCTTCCGTTTGATGGTATCGGGCTCGACTTTGTGGAAGGCAGGCAGTCACTGCCGCTTCTTAAGACTTATGGATTTCCCCAGGATAAGGTGTTGTTTGCAGGGGTGGTAAACGGAAAGAATATCTGGAAAAATCACTATGCAGGAACCCTGGAGCTGGCGGAGAAGATTCAGAATGAGGCGGGCGAGGTAGTCCTCAGCACGTCCTGTTCCCTGCTCCATGTCCCCTGCACTCTGAAAAATGAAACAAAGCTGGAGGAACAGTACCGGAGATACTTTGCATTTGCAGAGGAAAAGCTGTTGGAGCTGGCGGATATAAGGGCTGTTCTGGAATCGGAGGAGCCGGGGAAGCAGGAGGCTTATTTAAGCAATCAGCGTGTGTTCGGGGAGGCCAGAGGCGGTCAGAATCCGGCGGTCAGGGAACGTGTGAATTCCCTGGGAGAAAAGGAATTTACACGGCTTCCTAAATTTGAGGAGAGAGAGGCGATTCAGAAGAAGCGGTTCGGTCTGCCGCTCCTTCCCACCACTACCATTGGATCGTTTCCTCAGACGAAGGAGGTGCGCGCCAACCGGTCCGCGTATAAAAAAGGCCAGATCGATGAGCGGCAGTACCAGGAGTTTAATTGCAGGAAAATAGAGGAGTGTATCAGACTGCAGGAAGAGCTTGGACTGGATGTGCTGGTACATGGAGAGTTTGAGAGAAATGATATGGTGGAATATTTCGGAGAGTGCCTGGATGGCTTTCTGTTCACTGAAAAGGCGTGGGTGCAGTCCTACGGCACCAGATGTGTGAAGCCGCCGGTAATCTGGGGCGATATCTCCCGCAGGCGTCCCATGACGGTGTCCTATGCCGCCTATGCCCAGAGCCTTACCGAAAAGCCTGTCAAAGGCATGCTGACGGGACCTGTTACCATACTGAACTGGTCATTTCCGAGAGAAGACATCTCCCTGAAGGAATGCGCCTGCCAGATTGGCCTGGCCATACGGGACGAGGTGCTGGATTTAGAGGCGGCAGGCATCGGAATCATTCAGATTGATGAGGCCGCGCTGAGAGAAAAACTTCCGCTGAGGAGGCAGGACAGGCGGGAAGACTACTTATCCTGGGCGATTCCCGCGTTTCGTCTGGTCCACAGCGGCGTGAAGGCGGAGACACAGATCCATACGCATATGTGTTACAGCGAGTTCGGGGATATTATAGAGGACATTGACCGCATGGATGCGGATGTCATCACGTTTGAGGCTTCCAGATCGGACCTGACCATCCTGGATGCTTTGAATCAATGCGGATTCAGAACCGAGGTGGGGCCGGGTGTCTACGACATCCATTCGCCGAGGATTCCTTCCACCGAAGAAATCGTGGACGCACTGGAGAAGATGCTGTCTAAGATACCGGCGGAGAAGCTGTGGGTGAACCCGGACTGCGGCTTAAAGACCAGAGGGGAGGAGGAGACCGCCCCCAGCCTGAGAAACATGGTTCTGGCAGCTGAAACAGTGAGAGCCGCCAGATAAAATATCAGGTAAAGAGAAAGGTCAGTTTCTTTTTACAGCGGCCTCTCGTTCTGGTATAATAAAGACCAGAGACAGG
>OGFR01001262.1_pt1 | contig 12100 bp, 9 predicted proteins | sample 1571001 | NCBI WGS metagenome assembly OGFR01 (sample SAMEA2582064, study PRJEB24529) | metagenome | biome: Human gut stool | place: China | collected 2011 | reverse complement strand
TTACGAGGCACTCACCCGCAACATAAACATCTCTCACATTCGATGCAATCGCGCTATACACAAGAGCCGAATACGGGTCGTATACCGGGAACATATTTGGGGAGTCGGTCTCTACGAGGACGAGATCCGCCTGTTTTCCGGGCTCGATGGAACCAGTGATATCGCCGAGTCCTAACGCTCTTGCTCCCTCAATCGTCGCCATGGAAACGACCTCCTTTGCCGGGAACGCGCTGCGATCGTGGAGCTCATTTTTGTGGAAGTTCTCGCACATCCGCATCTGGATGAACAGATCCAGCGTATTTCCGCTCGCCGGACCGTCGGTACCGAAGCCGACGGACATGCCGTGCTTATGCATCAGGGACACCGGAGCCACGCCCTTTGCGGCCTTCGTGTTGGAGGCGATACAGTGGGCCACGGACGCTCCGTGCTTCGCGAGGATCTCCACGTCATGTTCCGTCGTGCGGATGCTGTGGGCCGCCAGCGTATTCGGTCCGAGGACTCCGATATGCTCCATAAACTCGATGGGCGTCATATTATACTGTTCCCTCAACTGGGTCATCTCGTAGTCCATCTCCGCCACATGGAGCGTAAATACGGTTCCCGCCTTCACGTCCTCCTCATATGCCCGTTTTAAAGTCTCCGGGCTGCAGGTCGTCGTTCCGTGGGGCGTGATCGCTCCGGAAACGCGCGGGTGATCTTTGTACGCCTCGATCAGTGCAATTCCACGCTCGATGGCCTCATCCGCGTTCTTACTGTCGCAGGAATCCTTTTCCATCACCGTCTCACCGGCGATTCCGCGGATCCCCATCTCGTCCATGACCTTCGCCACAACTTCCTCGAAATAGTACATATCAAGCACTGTCGTCACACCGGAGAGCAGCAGCTCGCCTATGGCGTATCGCGTGGAAAGCCTGGCCATCTCCGCGTCCATGGCCTGATTCTCCATCGGAAGCAGGAACACCCGCAGGCGATCCTTACAATCGTCCCCGAGGCCGCGGAACGGGATCATGCCGAGGTGGCAGTGGGTGTTTACGAGGCCTGGGATCACGATGGCGCGCTTTGCGTCGATCTCCTCGAAGGTCTCGCCAGCCTTTAAAATCCCCTGCGCAGTAAGCGCCTGAAGCGCCTTCTCAAGCTCTTCCTCCGGTCCTGCTGCCAGAATCTTTGTATCTTCAAACATCACATAACCATGATCCCAGACATCACCTGCCTCGTTCATCGTCACAACAATGCCGTTTTTGATAATCTTCTTCATCGTTCTAATTTTATCCTTCATAATTTCGATCTGATCCGGTTCTTCCACTATCCGCGGAGAAAAACCGGCGGCGGGCCGTAAAACTACTTCCCGTACTTCTCAACCAACGGCACATGTTCCTGCCCCGGCACCGTCAAAAGCCCGTGATCCGTGAGCTTCAGTTTCGGTGACACCGGAAGGCAAAGCGTGGACATGGACATGACCACGTTGTTGTTCACATATCCGAGACCTTCCATCGCCGTCCGCACTTCCTTTAATTTCTGTCCGAGAACCTCGATGGGCTGATCCGACACGATGCCGCCGATGGTGAGTCCCGCCTCTGCCAGGGATCTTCCTTCAGCGAACACCACATATGCCCCCTGGAGCTCCAGGACGCGCCTCTGGGCCAGTTTCATATCGTTCTCATCTGTTCCCAGGACAAACAGGTTATGGCTGTCGTGGGACCACGTGGTGGCCACAGCGCCCGGTTTCGTCAGTGCTCCTTCCACGAGACTATATCCGATATTTCCATTCTTGCCGTACCGCTCGAAAACGACTGCAAGGGAAAGTCCTGCCGACTTCCAGTCAAGCACACCGTCCTTCACCTCGACTCTGCATTTCACCGGTGTGGTTGCCGTTCCGAAGGTGCCGATCTTCATGACATTGACTTCCGCCCATTTCGCCTCCGGATCTTCCGCCTTTAACACAAAGTCGGAGATTTCCGCCGGACGGCAGTTGATCGTGTGGTAGAAAGAAGCCGGGAAACTGCACGCCGCAGCTTCTGCCGCACCGTAAGCCTCCTTGTCCTTGCAGTACACACACTCGCCCTTCTTATAAACCACAACCGGATCGATCCCATCCAGACTGTCCAGCAGCATAAAGTCTGCGATCTTTCCCGGCGCGATCATCCCTCTGTCATCCAGATGCATCCGTCTCGACGGTGTCCAGGTCGCGCAGTAGATCGCCTTCTCCATCGGCATTCCCGCCCTCACAGCCGTCTCGATAATCTTATTGAGATGTCCGGTCAGAAGCTTATCTGCCATCGTGTCATCCGTCACCAGCGCCACATTCTCATAGAGTTCATTGTCGCAGACGGTCTTCACGACCTCCGGCGTCAGGGATTTGAACTGCAGCTCCAGAAACATCCCAAGCTCTGTCTTCTCCATCACTGACTGTGGAGTCTGCTGGGTGTGGTCCGCATCAACACCTTCATAGATAAAGCGGTTAAGATCCGCCCCCGTAAGTCCCGGGCAGTGCCCCTCGATTCGGAGATTCTTTCCCGCGTTCCGGCACACATTGATGAGATCCCTCGTCCGGCTCTCGCCTTCTGCTGAGAGATCCTTATAGTTCATGATCTCTCCAAGGCAGAGAACTCCATCTAAGGATGCCATCTCAGAAATTTCCTTTACACCAAGTGACGCCCCGGCTGTCTCTAACTTCTCATTTGTCGCCGGTACACTGGACGGGATCGCCCAGAAGATATCCTGCTTCGTCTTCTGCGCCATAAAAGCCCGGATGCCGTCCATGCCGAACACGTTCGCCATCTCGTGGGCATCGGCAACCACCGTTGTTACTCCATATGGAAGCGTGATCCTTGAAAACTCGCCCGGATATGTCATCGAGCTCTCGATGTGCATATGGATATCCACGAGACCAGGCAGCATGTATCTGCCTTTTCCGTCGATCTCCCGCACTCCCGGATATGAAATTGCAGGGGAAACGCAATAAAACTTTTCCCCTGCAACTGCCACATCCCGCTTTTCAAAACACTGTCTGAAGGTCTGATAGACCATGACATTTTTCAGAATGAAATCGGGTCTCATATAAAATTCCTCGTTATTAGTTGTTGATCGTTCTGTTCCACTGGTCGATCCAGTTATTTAAGATCGGGTTTACAAAAGCATAGTCAACAACCTTAACTTTTGCAGCCTTGTCGCCGTAGGTCATATCCTTGGACTCTTCCTCAGTGAATGTAACGTCCTTGTTTGTCGGTGCCTCGTTTAATGCCTTACCTGTCTTTGTCTGAAGCTCCTCGCTGATACGGTAGTTGATGTACTCGTAAGCAAGCTCCTTGTTCGCACAGTTCTTTGTTACGTTGATGGTGTTGAAGTTAGCGTAAGCTCCGTCCGGTGTAACGTAAACAAGTGTCGGGTTAGCGGCTACGATCGTCGGAACGCCGAAGTCACCGACAACTGCTGCTGCAACCTCACCGGATGTGAACATGTTGATCAGGTCGGAAGACTTTGTGTAAGTCTTAACAAGGTTCGGCTTTAAGTCAGCAAGTGCCTTGAAAGCAGCCTCGCCGTTGTCTGTTGTTACGTCAACGCCTGCGTGGTCGCTTGCAACGTAAACCATAGCCGGTCCGAATGTTGTTGTGATCTCCGGGATGGAAACCATGCCTGCAAGGCGCTCGTCCCAAAGGTCATCAAAGCTTGTGAGTTCAAATCCTGTAAGCTCCGGGTTGTAGATGATACCGATGCTGTTGATGGTGTACGGAACACCCTGTCCTGCCTCTGCAATCTCCTTTGCAGCCGGAATCAGCTTCTCAGCATTCGGGATCTTGCTTAAGTCGATCGTATCAAAAAGTCCCTCGTCAGTGCCCTTCGCTGTCATAGCCTGGGAGAGCTCGATCACATCGATGGTGGAGTTCGGGTCTGCCGCTAACTTTGTATAACGGTCGTTTGTGCCGCCTGTCTCAGTAACGATCTCACAGCTGAACTCGTTCTCAAACGGTGTGTAAACCTCTTCTTCGGAGATATCTTCGCTGAGACCGTATGTGGATAATACGAGCTTCTGTGCGTCTCCGGAAGCTGCCTTTGTCTCTTCTGCGGAAGAAGCTGCCTCAGAGCCTGCTGCCTGGCTTCCTGCTGCTGTGGTCTCTGTTGTGGATGCGCTGCCGCAGGCGGTAAGCATCATTGCTGCGGAAAGTACAACTGCTGCTGTTTTTTTCATGGTTTTTCTCCTCTTTCTCTCTTTTTGAGATAATGTTTTGTAACTGTCCGGCAGGTCTGTGCTTTCCGCACAAGCTGTACAAATGGACAGTTGCATATTTTCCCGCATGAATATGGGTCTGTTTCGGAACTATCCGTTCATATCCCCCACATTCTGCGATGGTTCCCTTCATTGTTTTCCGTCCGGAGAACGATTCGATCTTTCCGGTTCTCCCTTCGGCGCATGACCTGTGCCCTAAGATCTCTGTCTCCTATCTTCTCACGAGAATCAGCTTATCCTTCGGCAGATACAGCCGCATCTCCTCGCCCTCTTTATAAACATGGTCAGTTCCCATATTTACCTTCAGGACACCGGCGGAAGTCTCAACCTCGTACTGGTAGCTCTTACCGAGGAATGTGCGGACACCGATCTTACCGCTTAAGACATTCTCCGTCTGAACATCATCTGCCAGACAGATATCGTCCGGGCGGATCGTTCCCGCGAATTTCTCGCAATCGAGATCCACGGAAGTTAAGAACTCGCTTCCATCCGGTGCTGTATAAACGCCGTCCTGCTTTTTCGCAAGCTCAAGGAAGTTCTCGAAACCGATGAATCTCGCGACGAACTCTGTCGCCGGTCTCTTATAGATGTTCTCCGGTGTGTCAAACTGCTCGATGACACCGCCGTTCATAACAGCCACCTTGTCGGAGATGGAGAAGCATTCCTCCTGATCATGTGTAACAAATAATGTGGTGATTCCAAGGCGCTTCTGAAGTCTCTTGATCTCCACACGCATGGAAAGTCTTAATTTCGCATCCAGATTGGATAACGGCTCATCTAAGAGCAGTAGCTTTGGCTCGATGACAAGTGCTCTCGCGAGGGCAACTCGCTGGCGCTGTCCGCCGGACATCTGCTTCGGGAAACGGTCGGCAAGCTCTGTCAGGCCGCAGACCTCAAGGATCTCCCTGACCTTCTTGTCGATCAGGTCCTTGTCCATCTTTCTTGTTCTGAGCCCGAACGCTACATTGTCATAAACACTTAAGTGCGGGAACAGGGCGTAGCTCTGGAATACCAGGCCGAACTGGCGCTTGTGGACCGGGACCTTTGTCATGTCCTCTCCGTCTAATGTGAAGGTTCCGCCCTGCGGGTCGATAAAGCCTGCAACGACGCGGAGTGTCGTGGACTTGCCGCAGCCGCTGGGACCTAAGAGGGATACAAGCTCGCCCTCCTCGACTTCCAGATTCAGCCCCTTTAAGATCTGTTTCTTTTTATCGTAACTTACGTCGATTCCATTTAAACTCATAAAAGCCATGGTCATATTCTCCTTATTTCGCCAGGGCTGCGACACCCAGTGTGCGGTCTACGATCACCATGATGACTACGGTAGCTGCCATTAAAAGTACGGAAACCGCCGATACGGTCGGATCATAGTTGTATTCAATATAGTTCATCAGTGTTGACGGGAATGTGGAAACTCCCGGTCCGGATAAAAACATGGACACCGGAATGTTATTGAAGGAATTGATGAACGCCAGCATGAATGCTGAGGAAATTCCGGAGGTCACATTTGGAAGAACGACCTTGAAGAACGCCGCTCCCTTCGGAATTTCCTCAGCATTCATGCTGGCGTTCATCGGGCATCCGAGGCTCCACGCCGCCTCCTCGATCGAAAAGTCGAACTGCTCCATCGAAGAACCGACTACGCGGATCACATACGGAAGTGTCACCATAAAATGGCCTGCGAGAAGTCCCGCGAACACCGGGATCCTGAGTGTCAGGATCAGGCACTGGTACATAATAAAGCCGATTACAATTCCCGGAACGATGGTCGGGGAAAGGAAGATGGACTTTAATAACTGCTTTCCTTTTAAACCGGCTCTCGCCAGTGCGTAAGCCGCCGGGATTCCGACCAGAAGGGAGATGCATGTCGCGAGGAGCGCGACCTCAAGGCTGGTCAGGAATGATCTGCGGAAAGACTTTAACGCGAACACGTTCGCGAACCATTTCGTCGAGAAGGACTCGATCGGGAATGTGATGGCGCTTCCGCCGCCGAATGCCGTTACGGTGATGATCAGTAACGGGATCATCAAAAATGCAAATACGATCGCTGCCCATATGGTCAACATTTTATTTTTACGCATAATCTTCACCTCTGCGGTCCAGCCGTGCGGCCAGAGCGTTAAATCCTTTGATCACAACCAGGGTTACAACGATCATGATGAGGGCGATCACGGACGCGCCGGTCCAGTCACTGACGGACATCGCTCTCTGGTAGATCAGGGTCGCCATGACCATGTTGCTGTTGCCTCCTAATAACTGCGGCGTCGTGTACGCGGTCAGGGTTCCGGTAAATACCAGAATACCGCCGACGATGATTCCCGGAAGGCTCATCGGGAAGATGACTTTCATGAACGCTTCCGTTCTTGAGGCTCCGAGGCTCTGTGCCGCCTCCATCATGTCATCATCAATATTTTCCATAACACCGGCAACCGTTACGATCATTAACGGAAGGAACAGGTAGACAGAACCAATGATGATAGAAAAGTCAGTGTATAAAAGCTTCATCGGCTTCTCGATCAGTCCCATAGCGATCATGGCCTTGTTGATGATCCCGTTGCTGCCGAGAATATTGATCCATGCAAAGCTTCGGATAACAGAGTTTGTCATCATCGGGAAGATCGACGCAGAGAGAAGCAGTCCTCTCCATTTCTTATCACAGCGGCTGATGAAATACGCCGTCGGGATACCGCCCACCATACAGACAAAGGTGGTGATGATCGCGATCTTCACGGTTCTCAAAAAGATCTTTCTGTAATACTCGTCCTTAAAAAAGTCCACGTACGCGCTGAACGGGTAATCCCCCGTAAACACGCTTGGAACCAGAACGCGAAGCAGCGGGATCATCAGGAACAGAAATAAGATCACCAGTCCCGGAATCAACATGCACCATGCACTGCTCTTTTTCATTGGTTTGCCCCTTTCTCAACTGTGCGTGATGAGTTTTAATTAGTGCTTCTTATAAATATTTGTTTTTTCATCAATTGCACTTATATTTTACATTCATTATAAAAAGTGATATACTATACGTCAAATACATATTATCTATAATTTTTATGCAGTAAAGCTATGAGGAGGCCCCTGTATGGAATTAAAAGAAGCCCGCTATATCCTGGCGATCGCCCGCCACCAGAGCATCGGCAAAGCCGCCGAATCCCTTTATATCTCCCAGCCGTCCCTGAGCAAGTACTTAAAGAACCTGGAAGAACGTCTCGGCGCTCCGCTGTTCAGCCGCCACGAAAACCGCTACTACCCGACTTACATGGGTGAACGCTACCTCCACTACGCCGAACAGATCGTTGCCTGCGGCGATGAGTGGATGCAGGAATACGACGATATCGCTCACCGCCAGCGCGGCCGCTTAAACATCGCCGTGCCGATCATGATGGGTAGCACGCTGATCGAACCGATGTTGGCACCGTTTCATAAACGATACCCCTATGTGACCTTAAATATCATGGAAGCAGTAAATTTCATTGCGGAGAACAGTCTGGAGACCTCATCCATCGACCTGACCCTTTACAATATCCATGAATTTCCCGAGACCATGGACTACCAGATCCTGCGCTCTGAGGAGATCGTTCTGGTCCTGCATGAAAACCATCCTCTCGCCGCAAAAGCCATTACCCGCCCCGGCTTCCGCTACCCGTGGCTGGATCTTTCCCTATTAAAAGAGGAAAACTTCATTCTCCTCTACCCGGACCAGAACACCGGTGGCATCTCCCTGGATCTCTTTCAAGAGTACAACATCAATCCACCGGTCTCTCTCCACACGAGAAACTCCTCCATGTCGATCCATCTGGCCATGGACGGCGTCGGCGCTGCCTTCGCCCCGGAGAGCTATTTCCATTATGAAAACCAGTACACCGGAAACCGCGCCCTCTGCTTCTCCGTCGGCCACAGACCGGCCCTCACAACTACCATCGCCGCCTATCGGAAAAACCGGTATCTGCCGCAGCATGCAAGAGATTTTCTGAAAATGATCCGGGAATATTGCCGTGAGAAATAAAACATTCTCCCAGAAATTTATATCCATCTGCGAGGTGCGCCGTCAGGCGCACCTCGTAAAAGAAGCCGGACACTATCCTTCAGTATCCGGCTTCTTGCTGCGAATCTTCTGGCACCTTTAGCTCTGATAAACAAACAGACAGTTCATTCCCTCCTGCCACGGGTATTCGAATTCCAAATATATGATTTCTTTCCCAAAACGTGTAAATTTTTCTTTCCAATACACTGAGGGATAATGTCCCAGATTTTTTGATAGCTTAGCATCTGTTATCTTTACCGGTTTGGAGGAAACGGAACCGCTTTTTTTTCTTCATAAATCTCCCTCTTCATCACTCAGATACAGCTGCGAAAAAATAGTTTGGTAAATCTCATCCATATCTTCTTCCATATCCACAGACTCACAGAACCCGTAAAGATAGGTATAACTGTCAGTATTCACAGCAAATACCGTCCATTTCATGGTATCCTCGTTCTCACCTGCGGTGTACGTTACGATATAAACCGGATAAGTCAGGTTCTCAGTATATTTCTCATTTGCTTTTGCAGATAGCAGTTCGCAGGTATCCGCATCACTTAATGACATGGCACAGTCTGCCAGATAATCTTCCAGATCCTGGACCTCCGGGACAAACCGGGTCGGTTCTGCCGTATTTACCACAAGGATCTGGCTATCTTGCGTGAAATCCTCATAGCGGTACGTTCCATCCTCATTGTTTTCCGTTCGAAGGTTCTGCATATTGGTAAAGGGTAGCGCTCCGCCCATCAAAACAGGAATACGTTCACTCGGGATCAGATCCCCGCGGCCATCATCGTTCAGAGCATAGAGCTCCATAATTTTTTTGTCACAGACTACCGCATCATAGGCACTGTCCACAAACACAGGAACGCTGACATCCGGCGGTGTAAAAATCAAAAAGCTGCCATTTTCCAAAATTGTCGCGGTATCAGGGTCATAGTTCGGATTGACCGGCTTTTCATCCTCACCGTAAAACTGAACCTGAAAACCTCTGTCCAGTTCTTCCACCGTATATTTTCCCAGATCGATCTTAGTGCTTTCGCCTTCAGCCAGTGTTGTCTCCAGGCGGTTCTCTCCCCAGTCTTTCCCATCCGTTTCTCTAATACGGATGTCTTCCACAGGATATGTAGTACGGTTCACTACGGTGATTTCAAGTGGCTTTCTTCCTCCACCGCAGGCAGCAAGTCCAAGACACATCGCCAGTGTGATTGCGGGAAATAAATTACTTTTCCATTTTTTCATCCTGCATTCCTCCTCTATTAAAAAATCCACCGTACTGTTATTGTACGGTGGATCCTATGGGATAACCATTAACTAATGGTTAGGTTTTTTTATTCTGCTGCTTCCCATTCAACTTGTAGCTGCACTGCTCATAGATCGTTCTTATCACTTTTTCCATATTCAGCGGCTTAGCCAGATGGGCATTCATTCCCGCTTTATAGCACTGTTCCTGATCTTCCTGGAAGGCATTCGCAGTCATGGCAATAATTGGGATTGTTTTCGCATCTGCGCGCGCTGCTGCCCGGATGGTTTTTGCCGCAGTCAGCCCGTCCATCACAGGCATCATGATGTCCATAAGAATGGCATCAAAATAATTGCATTGGTTTTCCTGAAAGGCTTTCACTGCCTGCAGGCCATTTTTCACGACCGTGATCTTTGCTCCTTCATCTGACAAAAGCGTTTCTGCGATCTCTGCGTTCAATTCGTTGTCTTCTGCAAGCAGTAAATTCAGGTTTTCTATGGTTGCTTCTGTTTTTTGCTCCTTTACACGGATTGGCGCCGAGGCAATTTTGAAAGGGATCCGTATGATAAAGCTTGAGCCTACGCCTTCTTCGCTCTTGATCTCAATACTTCCACCCATTTTATCGATCAGGCCCTTGACGATCGCCATTCCAAGCCCAACGCCCTGATACATGCTTCTTGCATCATCCTTTTCCTGAGAAAAAGGCTCGAAGATATGTTCCAGGAATTCCTTCCCCATGCCGATCCCTGTATCGGTAATCGTGCATTCATAGGTCGTGATCCCATCGACCGCTTCCGTATAACCAGACACGGTAGTGATCGTTCCGCCAGGCCGGTTATACTTGATACAGTTGCCATAGATGTTTAAAAATATCTGCCGCAAATGTACCGGACTTCCATAAAGAAATGGATACTGGGGCCCCTGTTTATTTGACCGGAATTGCATCTGAATTTCTCTGTCCCTGGCCCGCTGCTCCATGATGACTATGATTTCATTTGTCAATTCGGCAAAATCTATGACTTCCTGTGTCAGCGGGATACTGCCTTCCTCAATCTTGCTCATCTGAAGCACTTCATTAATGAGAGACAATAAATAGTCCGCGGCTATCTGCATTTTCTTATGGTTTTCTTTTACCAGATCTATGTCGTCAAAATGATTCTCATTGATTTTCAGTAACCCTGTAATACCATTAAGCGGAGTCCGCATATCGTGAGACATTCTGGAAAGAAAAGCGGATTTGCTTTGATTTGCTTTCTTTTCACTTTCCAGTGCGATGGATTTAATCATAAAATCGTTCTTGTCCAGCATCAGATTCCAATGCTCAACAGTTCCGTCTGATATCAGACTAGCGTATTGCGGTGTGCAAATGGTGATTTTTCGTGTGATTTATGGGGGAAAACCCGGATTTTCCACTGTGTCCGTGTGGTTTTCTGGGATTTTGTTATCATAGTGTTATCATGTCAACCTATTCTTAATTCTATCTCCTTAAATATTTTCTTTCCTGAATATATGCTTCATATTCCGCAATAACATAATTGCACACTTCCTCCATATAATCACATCTATTTTTTAAATCTAAAATAGTAAAATTTCTTCCCACCTCTTTAGGTGTTTTATTTCCATGTGCAATATAATTACGATTATCTACCATTTCCTGTATGTAACCGCCAATTTCATTTCTCGGTAATACATTTTCTTTCATACCAAATGAATTAGCAATGCTTTTTAATTGTTTATATCTTATATTTTTTCCATCTGTTGGCATCATATCATGCGAAATAACAACCTTGGGATTATTTATCATTTTATCTGATAACTTCCATCTTTTTTCCCATTTATGTTCATTACCTACATTATACATTCCATCATATTCATCAGAAAAAATCAACGAATATAATTCATATACACACTCATCAAGCTTTACTTCTGCATTATTTAACTCATCTATTGTTGTTGATACCACCTGGCGTATTGTTTCTTCGTAAATCCCATACATATATACAAAATATAACCCTTTTGTAATATTACAATATTGATTTCTCTCATCAATGTTAGCTAACCATAACTTCAATTCACAAACCTTACGAGTCAGCTCATTTTTTATTTCATCAAACAACACTTTATCCCTCGAATTTATTTTTGCAGTATTCAATTCTCTTGATGACGCGTTCTTTTGTATTCGTAGCTCCTGTTGTATACTTTATAAGTTCACTATCTTTTATCCAATCTTCCACACCCTCTGTATTAATTGTTCCGTTTTTAAGATATGCTAAAGCAGCTCCCACTGCAACAGCCTCATAAAGATTCAATGGCGTATTTTTTCTTCCTTTACTAATTCCTTTTGGCAGTGCCATATTCAATGTCTTAAATACTTCACAGAATATTTTCTCATTTTTGCTGTAATTAAATTTTTTATCTGCTTTCTCCATGTAATCATTTAAAAAATCTCTTACACTATGAACAAAACTTTTCAAATCATACAAATATGCAAAAAATCTTAAAACCAATTCCTCTCTAGTTCCGTCATTTTCTTGTCTTTCCGTTAAATGAACGCATTCGATAAAATCTTGATTCTTAGATAATTCTTTTATAAAATTATTAAATCCACCCC
>OGFR01001261.1_pt1 | contig 12132 bp, 14 predicted proteins | sample 1571001 | NCBI WGS metagenome assembly OGFR01 (sample SAMEA2582064, study PRJEB24529) | metagenome | biome: Human gut stool | place: China | collected 2011 | reverse complement strand
TGAAGAAGGAGCCAGTGGTGCGCGTTATGGAGATATTCCTTCGGGCAGACGCGGACGATAGCTTCTGATACTTCGTCCGGTGTTTTCCCGGGGGCGATGCCGGTCCGGTTCGCGACACGGAAGATGTGGGTATCTACAGCAACTGTGGGATGACCGAACGCGACGTTAAGAACAACGTTTGCTGTCTTGTGCCCGACACCAGGAAGGGAGCAGAGCGCATCAAAGTCTTCCGGAACTTCGCCGTTGAAGCGCTTGATCAGCTCGGAGCAGAGCCCGATCACGTGTTTTGCTTTGTTCCGGTAGAGACCGATCCTGTTGATATAAGGGATGAGTCCCTCTTCTCCGAGCGCGAGAATCGCCTCAGGGGTGTTTGCGTGAGCGTAAAGAACTTTGGTGGCCTCATTCACGCTCTTATCGGTCGCCTGCGCGGAAAGCACAACGGCAACGAGGAGCTCAAAAGGCGTCCGGTAGTTCAGTTCGCTTTTGGGATCAGGACGAAGTTCGGCGAGGCGCCTGAAAATTTCCCGGATATCGGCTGAATTCACGTGAAAGCACCTCCCGAATTTGGATGAAACTTATTTTTTGGCGGCAAGCGCGAGGATGGCTTCGATAGCCGCCTTCTTGCGGGCGAGATTCCCCTGACCCAGAGCCGCGTAGCGGGCTTCCTGTTCCAGGGATTCTCTCTCAAGGCGGGACTTGCGGGCCTGATGACGGTTTGAGGCGGCAGACGCCTTTTCGGGCGTCCACTCGGCCCCGGTTTCCACCATGCTGATACAGGCAATCGGACACGCGGCCTGGCAGAGCGAGCAGCCGGTGCAGGCATCCTCAATCACAGCGTGAAGACGCTTGGGACCGCCTGTGATCGCGTCTACCGGACAGACCTTGCGACAGCGGCCGCAGCCAATGCATTCGTCACCGCGGATCCGGGCGACAGCAAAAGGAAGTTCCCGACCGTACTCAGGGTCAAGAGGAAGGTAGGGCTGATGCGTGATAAGAGAAAGCGCATGAATGCCCTCATCGCCGCCTGGGGGACAGCGGTTAATGGGAGCAAGGCCGGCAGCAACCGCTTCGGCGTACTCACGACAGCCCGCAAAGCCGCACTGCCGGCAGAAGGTCTGCGGCAGCGCGTCGTTTATGCGGTCTGCGAGGCTCTGAGTCTTATCAGCCACCGTTCGCTTACCTCTTCAGGTACTGAAGCTTATTCGGCACGCCAGACCATTTCTCCCAGTCATCAGGAGCGGGCTTCTTGCGGGTGATGGAAGGCCACTGCTTGGAAAGCTCCGCGTTGATCTGGATATATTCCTGCTGATCTTCAGGAACATCTTCCTCCGCGAAAATCGCGGCTTCCGGGCACTCCGGAATGCAGACCGCGCAGTCGATGCATTCATCAGGATCGATTACGAGGAAGTTGGGACCTTCGCGGAAAGCGTCTACCGGGCAGACGTCCACGCAATCAGTGTGCTTGCAGTTAACGCAGCCATCACAGACAACATGTGCCATGAAACAAGTACCTCTAGAGAAACAGAGTTTATGAATAGAGACGTTTTCGGCGTCTCTTTTTGTCGTAGGGGACAGTATTTTAGAAGAAAAGAAGAACGCATGACAGGATGAAAAAGGATGACTTTGGAAGAGTGGCAGAGCCCCCTGAGAGATTAAAGAGAAAAAATTGTTAAGATTGCGCCTTGACAAAGAGATTCGCATCCGTATAATTTCAAGTCTCGCTAGCCGGTAACGCTGGTTGTCCTGAAGACGTAAACCTTTATTCAGGGCGGGCTAAAAGCCTTAGTGGAACCCATCCTGGAAGGGTGGCAGAGTGGTTGAATGTACCGCCCTGGAAAGGCGGCATAGGGCCTGGCCCTATCGAGGGTTCGAATCCCTCCCCTTCCGCCAGTTGTAAGAAAGCCCCGAAGCTCGTAAGAGCTTCGGGGCTTTTTCATGGTGCGCCCAGCAGGGCGCATATCTTGGAGGGTGGAAGTCCCTCTACTCGCCCGTTGAGGGGAAGAGCTAGCGACTCGGCAAGGGGCGTATGGTAACAGCCGTTCCAGAGGAAGCCGATAGCAAATGCATGTCTGACGAACAGGAAGCGGATATGAGGCGCGTCTGCTGGGTGTGGAAGCCATGTATTTCAATGCCCAAAGCTCAACCGGAAAGCAGAAAAGTAAATCCGACAGACTGGCAGGAACGATATGCGTCATACCTGGGGAGAACCTGATCGATGCTGAGAAAGCTACAGAAGCCGAGTGGCCAAGGGATGTCGTTCAGGTAGTCATAGGGGGGGGCGAAGGACCGAGCATTCATTTGCGAGTACAGCAAGGATATCTAATAGAACACGAAGTGCTTAGTAAACACCTTTGAGTATCCCGAGTCAGACAGGGAAAGCGGAACTGGAACTGCCGGAGACATCGGTCAAAGAAAGCAGCGGTCTATTGCGAACCTTGTACGTACGAAAGCGAAGCTAGACAGTATCCGCTCATGGAGTGTGCAATACTGGTGATCTATGAGGCAGCAGAGAAAGTCATTGCCAACAAGGGCAGTGCCGGCGTAGACGGCGTTACCGTTGACAGACTGACCGAGCTGCTGAATACGCATAGGACTGTTATATGCTGAGAAGCTCGGGATCGGGAGTACATTCCCGGCCCCTGTCCTTCGGGTAGATATTCCCAAGCCGAATGGCGGGACGAGAATGGTGGGAATTCCAACCGTGCTGGAAGAAACGCCCAGCAGGCTCTTCTATCCGCCCAAGTTTATGTACGTGAAGGCTACCAATGAGTAGTCAAGCGGGATCTGTTGAATTCTTCGACCGAGTAAACCACGACAAGCTCATGAGCATTATTGCCCGTGTGATTGACGATAAACCGATGCCCAAACTGATCCGCCGATATCTGTCGGCGGGAATCATGGAGAACGGTCTGGGTTCTCCCCGTGAGGAAGGCATACCACAGGGTATCCTCTCTCAGTCCTCTTCTGTCGAACATCATGCTCTCAGAATTGGATCGGGAGCTGGAGAAGCGTGGTCTGCATTTCTGCAGACACACGGGGATCACTTTATCGTGTCGCTTGACACTCCCTAAAGAACTTTTAGATTACTGAAAGTGTTATATGATGGGGCAAGATCGGTATTTTAAAATATTTATCGAATAACAGTTATATATAATTTATATTAACTTATTATATTTTATTTCAAAAGTTATATTTTATTCATTTTATTTGCCAGCATTGCTGCTATTTGCCATCAATTCATCGAAATGATTCAGAGTAGATAAGGGATTTCTTGGGGCAATATTCGATTGGTCGAAGTCAGATCCGCCCAATTCGAGCCATTCGAGATGAGTTCTATACCATTCTGGAAAAGAATTACATATGTTAGTATCTTTCCAGATTTTTTTTCTGTACCAAAATGAACAGTTTTAGCTGTAATGGCACAATCTTTCCAAGAAATGCAGCTGTATATATCTATTGGAATTAACTTTGGATTTATATTAAATTTCTGTACGGCAAGGCAAATTATTGCTTGATCTGGATTTATGAGGCAATCAGCATACTCCCACGCCTTCTCATAAAGAAAATTTACAATCTCATTATAAGGTAGATTATCACTAAGTACCATAACTGATGAACAATAACCTTCCCTCTCCATATCGTAGGCAGGATTTTCAGGAACCTCTCTAGAAAATTGGTCACGAACCTTCCAAGGAGTATCAGGAGCAATTCCAAAAGGAACATATGAAATAATATCTGATATGTCTCTTTGGAAACTCACGTCAACATCATTATAAACTACATATTCATAATCTCTTAGTAAAGAAAAAGCTTCAAAATGCCCAAAACACATCAGGTGATTTTTAGTTCGAAATCGTGACTGCTTTGGAATATTTTTTAGCATATGATCAACAAAATCATCCTGTAGATCAAATCTCTTAAGGACTACATGAGGTATCTTATTAAAGGTTGCTATATCCTTATCTGATAAATCTGAATGTAGCATCACTATATCGTAATCAGTGATTTTTAAATGACGATTTAGAGCAATGGCACAATTACCAGCGGCGAATGATAAATTCTGAGTAAAAGCAAAAACAAAAGCTAATTTATTTTTTTTCTTAAATATTTTTTTTGTTTTTATATGTTTAGCTAATTCGCTAATCTTGAGCCGTGCTTCTTTTAAATTAAACAATTCCATAGTTGAAAAATTACAGCTAATTTTATGTTGAAAACTTTATTGATCTATATTATACATTAAATACCATCATAAAAGATTACTGAATCCTCTGATTCAGAATGATCTAGATAATGTAGGACTTGATAGCCACTATGCCAGAACCTTGAAAAGATCCTAAACCTGTTTCGCTAATCCAATCTCCAACGGAGGAATGGTGTGTTAGCGTACAGTGTATGTTGCCCCCTAATTGAACCGACCCCTAGAAATGCGACACTTTTGAGGAGGATCTGCCATGGCATAACCATCAAAAAGAACAGTGTCTGGAGGCTCTGGCTTTGTTTAGTGCCGGAAATAGCGGTGTGAGGGACGCGTAGAAGCTGAACATCAGCTAAGAACTCGTTAAAGACTGGCTGCTCTGGCTCAAATTTGGCCATACGGCTTGGACGGAAGACAAGTCAAAGTATTTTTCCAACGAAGAAAAATTGCGACTGATGAATTTGTATTTTGCAACGATGCCGGGAAGACGGAAATTCGCGGCCAAGTATCAATATTCCTGATACTCTTTTTAAATCTTGGCTTTTGTCTTATGAACGCTATGGGAGCCCGGAGAAAGCTTTTGCTGTACACCATCCGCGGGGCTGGCAAATAACTCCTGCGGCAGCTTGGGTTATCAAGTCTTGGAAAGACAATCACGACAAATCCAGGCTGGAAGCGGTAGAGCGAGTCGGAGTCAGCCAAAGAACGATCAATCGATGGATTCGTCGATATCGTCTATTCCGGGAATTCAGACAGTCCATTGACAAGCTCGTGGAGAATAACTCCGAGGGAGCGGCAATTAATGCTCTTCAGAAATCCAAAGTTAATGCTGAAGTCTTATCGAAACTGGTTCAGGAAAAGGCTGAAGCATTACTAATGACCATGAATGCCAAGGCGGACAGCATTAAACAGCTGGTCAGCTTTGGTATGTCGGTTCTAAAAGCCTGTCAGGTCTTTAACGTCTGTCGAAGCACTTATTACCGACATTTGAAGCCAAGGAAAGAAAAGGACTCGTCTCTGGTTCAGGCGATCAGGAATGAGCAAGTCCTTCACTCCTATGTTTACAGAGCGAAACGGATGGCTAGGTTCCTAAGTATGCGCCAGGAAACCCCGATCAATCACAAGCGTGTGGCCCGGCTTATGAGAGAAAACAACCTGAATTTCCGGGTGCGGCTGCCGCGATTTAAACGCTGCCGTCTCGAACCGAAGATTCCAGATAGTCGGCCTTGCATTGATAAGTTAAACAGAGAGTTTTTCCATAAGTAACCTAGGAAGAAATTGGTCACAGACATGACTTTCTTTCATGTAGAAGAAGGTTGGCTTGTTCTCTCCACGATCGAGGATCTTTGTACCAAAGAGATCATTGCGTGGGGGGGGATACTGGCGCTACCAGGGAGCTGGCTGAGACCACACTCTTAAAGCTGGCAGGTCTTGGTCCCGCGCTTCTTCATAGTGATCAAGGTACGGTTTACACTGCTCCCCGCTATCGGGATCTGGCAAAATCGTTGAACATTGATCTGTCCTACTCCCGCAAGGGAAATTGTTTTGACAACGCCTGTATGGAGAATTTTTATGGGCATCTAAAATCGGAAACAATCTTCAGATGCCCAAAAACAGACGTTATGTTTTACCAAGAACCGATCTGAAGCAGATCATCGATAAATATATTCGCAGGTACAACAAGGAACGGATTCAGGAGAAATTAGGGTACCTTCCTCCCGCAAACTTCTTAAAATTTAAGCAACAGGAAACTGTCGCAATTTAGGGAGGCGGTTCAAAAGTGATGAAATCTTATTGACGGAACACACGCAGGCATCTTTAACGAGGATAATCCTCATATGAGTCTAAACATAGTAACGGTTAGAGAAGCGGCTCAACTACAGCGTAGCATCAAGAAGCGCTGGCAAGTCAGAAACAAGACTTTTCCAGCGGAGAACAGAATAATTTAAGGGAGCAATCGACTTTGAATTTTGGCGTTTCGCCTGCCCCACCTCACCCGAAAATCGTCAACGAAAAATAGTTTTAACCGCTTACAGTCAACGTTTGATAGGTTTAAGTACCAAAAGAGTCAACCTAAATCAGGAAAGCACGTAGAGTAAGCAGAAAGTACGGTTTGTGTTTCTCTATGCAAAGGATGTGGGATGTGAGTAGATCAATTTTATTCAATAAGTCTGCAATTATCCTAAATCGACGCCAATGGAATTTGATAGCGTTTTAACAAAGTTATAAAAAATAAAAATTAGTTATTAGAAATGACAATAATATAAAGTTATTATTAGCAATAATTAATCTGAAAAAGTCAGAGAATATGCACAACAATAGTTATAAAATTTAAAAAATAAATTTTTGCTATTGAATAAATCAACTCTTTATGACTATAATTTATTAGTTAATAAAGATAAATATATGCTGATTGTTGCGCATGAGAATTTTATCTGTTTTTATATTTTAATCAATATCCTAATTCATAATTATGGAGATTTCCTTGCTTACTCCTCTTCACAACCGACAGATTCTGGTTGTCGGCGACGCCATGTTAGATAAGTATTGGTTTGGAGATTCACATCGTATTTCGCCAGAAGCTCCTGTCCCTATTATTCGTATCGAGCATTCAGAGGAGCGCCTCGGCGGCGCCGCGAACGTTGCCCGGAATATCGCCGCCATGGGAGCCGGTGTTTCGCTTCTCACGGTTCTTGGAGACGATGAATCCGGAAAGCACCTCGAGGCACTCCTGCATCACTCCTCGATCCGGCCACTCCTCCACTTCGACCCGAAGCTGGAAACCACCGTGAAGCTGCGGATCGTCGCCCGGCAGCAGCAGATGCTGCGGGCTGACTTCGAAAGCATGCCGCAGGAGGAAGTTCTGCTCGCGCACCTGGATACCTTCCGGCGGGAAATCGCGTCGCATGACGCTGTGATTCTTTCCGATTACGGCAAAGGCGGGCTCTCGCATATCAAAAAGATGATTCAGATCGCAAGGGACGCCGGAAAAACCGTTCTTATTGATCCGAAAGGATCGGATTACGACCGCTACAAGGGCGCATCCATCATTACCCCGAACCGCGCGGAACTCGCTGAGGTCACCGGACACTGGAAGTCCGAGGAAGACCTCACGGAAAAGGCGCAGAACCTGCGCGAGCATCTCGGGCTTCAGGCCCTCCTTCTCACGAGGAGTGAGGAAGGCATGACGCTTTATACTTCTGAAGGCAAATTTTCGGTTCCCGCCGAGGCCCGCGAAGTGTACGACGTCTCGGGTGCAGGCGACACGGTTATTGCCGTTCTCGCCACCATGATCTCTGCCGGCATTCCCATCAAGAAGTGCGTTGAAATCGCGAACCGCGCAGGCGGCATCGTTGTGGGCAAGCTCGGCACGGCCACCGTTTCCTTCGAAGAACTGTTTCCTTCTGGAGTCATTGAATGAGCATTATCGTTACGGGCGCTGCCGGCTTCATCGGCTGCAACAACACTATTGCACTGAATAAGCGCGGATACACCGACATTCTCGCGGTCGACAATCTGACCAAGGCGGACAAGTTCCTGAACCTTTCTGAATGCCAGATCTCCGACTACATGGATAAGCACGACTTCATCGATCTCGTGCGTCAGGGGAAAATGCCCCGTCCGGAAGCGGTCTTCCATCAGGGCGCCTGCTCCGACACGATGGCGACCGACGGCCGCTACGTGATGGATAACAACTACCGCTACACGCTTGAGCTCTATCACTGGTGCCAGCGGGAAAAGGTGCCTTTCATTTACGCGTCTTCCGCTGCCACTTACGGCGCGAGCACCACGTTTGTTGAAGATGTGAAGTATGAAGGCCCGCTCAACTGCTACGGTTACTCGAAGTATCTGTTCGACCAGGTGCTGCGCCGGGATATGGCCCGCGGCGCTGTCGTCTCTCCGGTGACCGGCTTCCGCTACTTCAACGTCTACGGTCCGCATGAGCAGCATAAGGGCCGCATGGCTTCCGTCGCTTTCCACCAGTACTTCCAGTTCCGCAAGGAAGGCAAGGTGAAGCTGTTTGAGGGCTGCCTCGGGTATGGCAACGGCGAACAGCGCCGCGACTTTGTTTACGTCGGCGACGTCATTGACACGATCCTGGGTTTCTTCGATCACCCGGTGACCGGCATTTTCAACCTCGGCACGGGCCGATCCCAGCCGTTCAACGACATCTCGCTCACCGTGGTGAACACGCTGCTCGCGGAAGAGAAGAAGATCACGAAGCCGCTCACCCTCGAAGAAGCCGTGTCTCAGGGCTACATCGAATACATTCCGTTCCCCGAAGCGTTGAAAGGCAAGTATCAGGCCTTCACGCAGGCTGATCTGACCAACCTGCGCGGCGCGGGATGCAAGACGACCTTCAAGACTGTCGAGGAAGGCACCGCCCTCTACATGAAGGATCTTCTTGCCCGCTACCCGAACCCGTAATATGGATTCCCATATCAGAGCCGCGTTTCTTGATCGCGATGGCGTCATCAACATCGACAGCGGCTACGTCTGCCGCCGGGACGAATTCGTGTTCGTTCCCGGGGCAGTTGAAGCCTGCCGGATTCTCTCCCGCGCAGGCTTTAAGCTTTTTGTGGTGACCAATCAGTCCGGGATCGGACGCGGCTATTACACCGAAGAAGACTTTCTCAGGCTCACCTCCTGGATGCAGAACGAAATGGCGTCTGACGGTGCCCCGATCGAAAAGGTCTACTTCTGCCCGCATCACCCCGATGCCAAAATCGAGCGCTATCGCAGAGTCTGCCGCTGCCGCAAGCCGCAGCCCGGCATGATCCTTGACGCTATCGGGGAATTCGGGATCGATCCCGCCCGGAGCGTCATCTTCGGCGACAGCCCCCGGGACATGGAGGCCGGCGCGGCAGCCGGAGTCCGGGAGAGGATTCTTCTCGGCACCGATGGAAAAGCGATTCCTTCCGCCTCCGCTGACTCGACAGCCGTTTTCAATAATCTTCTGAGCGCGGTCACCAGTCCCTGGTTCCGCAGCTTCTGCACGGATATCTGACTCATGAGCGAACATCTCCCGATTCCTGACTTCACCCGCAAAATCGTCTCCTTCGAGGATCTGAGGGAACGCGCGTCAGAGCTTCCTCATCCGATCGTCATGACTAACGGCGTCTTCGACATTCTTCATCGCGGACACGTCACGTATCTCGCGCAGGCGGCCGCTCTGGGAAAAAGCCTTGTCGTCGCTGTGAATTCTGACGCCTCGGTCCGGATGCTTGGAAAGGGGGATGACCGCCCGATCAACACCGAACAGGACCGGGCCGCTGTCCTTGCCGCGCTGGAAAGCGTGTCGCTCGTCACGGTCTTCACGGACAAAGTGCCTCTGAAGGCAATTGAAGCCGTGCGCCCGGATATCTATGTCAAGGGCGGCGACTATCGGGTTGAGGATCTGCCCGAAGCGAAACTTGTCAGCACCTGGGGCGGAAAAGCGCTTACCATCAGTTTTGAGTATGAGCGCTCCACCACTTCGCTTCTTGAACGTGTCAGGAAGTCGGGCGGGCATTAATTCTTGAGGAAATACGCTGTGGCTGGTTTGAACACTTCTTCTGTCATTGCGATCAGTAAATGTGTATTTTCTCAGCCAATTCCAAATTGCATTTTTAAATTCAATTTATAAATTATTTTATGATTTGGTTATATGTCACACGAAGAGAGAGTTGTTCCAGAAAGGAACAGACGGATTTATTATTTAATTGCTTTAAAGTGTTTGATAAGATACAATCATTTTTTTTGTTGTATCATATAAAATGTGAAATACATAATAAAAATAGAGGTATTTACTAATACTAAAATTTAGCAATTTAAATAATTAAATTAAGTTATAACAAATATTTAATAAACGGTGAAAAAATGGTAAATGAGATAAAAAATGCTTTAAAAAGAATTCGGTATAGCAAATATATTCCTGAGGATAAAATTGCAATTGCCGTAATCTGTGATGGAGGGGTTGGAGACTCAATTTGTCACTTAAACTATTGCTATAAATTGCATAAATATTCGGATAAGGTAGTAATTGATTTATATAATAAGGCGAAGACAATTGACTCGCTATATGATCCGAATCAAAATTATCTCAGGGCATGGTTCAATAAAGATGAATTTGTTGAAAAGAAAAAGTATTTCTATGATTTGGTTATACGAATAAAAGAAAGATTTCCACTTATAGTTTATGCTCATTTGCGTCGGATAGATAGGATAGATGGACGTATCGGAAGATTGGTTGAACTTTATAGAGAGTATTATAAAAATTTTTCCTTTTATTATGATTTTTCTCCATCTAGTGATGGAGCATCTGCTAATTTGTCATTAGCTATGGGGTTTAAAAGATTTAATCAAGCAGATCTTTATCATAAGTTAGGGATAAAAGATATAGAAATTTCAATACCGACGACTTCCGATAATGATGTTTTATCAAAATTTGGACTTCATACGGATAACTATATAACAGTTAATAGATCTGTTGATTCTGGAAGAGGTCAGTGGGAATCTACAAAGCTGTGGCCAAAAGCTTACTATGAGGAACTTTTTAAAAAATTAAAGACACTTTTTCCTAAGTTAGCCATAGTATATATAAGCCCACAAACTGAAGATTTTGTTCCGAGCGATATTGTAAATTTGGGAGGGCGCACTTCCTTTAATGATTTAAAGATACTACTTAAACACTCTTATTTACACATTGGTCCAGAAGGCGGAATGATACATTTACGTCATGCTTTGTGTAAAAAAAGATCATGTGTATTATTCGGACCAACATCACAAGATTTCTATGGCTATCCTGAGAATATAAATATTGAGGGGCCCGGGTGTATAAACCATTGCGAATGGTTAACTGATCGTTGGCAAGAAAAATGTTTAAATAATTCAGGAACCTGTTGTGAGAAACTTGTTCGAATGACACCTGATTATGTCATAAATGAAATATCTAAATCAATAATAAAAAATAACAATCTGTAATTCCTGGGGTAATAAAACAAAAAGTAAATTTATGTCAGATTAAGGAATACTTAAACACCTAACTGCGGTAAAATTTACGGATCACTGATTGTAGATAATGTTTATCGGGCGGTTGGACTGTCGGATCATATTTTATGAATAAAATCAATTTTATAAATCTAATTGATTGGTGAATTATCAAATCAAGTGCAAAGTTACTGAATAAAAAACTTCAGCCGGGCACTTCCAATTGAGACGTTTTCTGGGTCTGAAATTCAGAGCATTGAACCGTTTCTGAACTTCCGTCAGAGAAGTTTTATCGATACTCACTCCTTTTGGGAAAAAGTCTCTAAGAAGACCATTGGTATTTTCATTACTTCCTTTCTCCTATGGATGATGAGGTAATCAGAAATACACTTTGGTTTTGAGATCTTTCTCCAATTTTTCAGCCCAGGAAAATTCTCTTCCGCGATCTACGGTATTCGTACGCAGATCCTTATCTGACAGAGATTTCTCAATTACGGCAGACACATCGGCTGCTGTCGTGGAAGCGGTTTTCCCGCCACAGAGAAAACCGGACTTCCTATCTACCAGAGTCGTGAGGCAGGCTCCGCCCTTTCTCCCGACGACGGTATCACCTTCCCAATCCCCCAGGCGAGACCTGTTCTGAGCTTTCTGGGGTCGCTCTTCAATGCGTGAGTGATCTGGATTTTTTCTCGCCTCTCGATCATGCCTTTACGGTGACCCGTTTTAACGTGGTGTCGCAGGTGCCGAGACATCTTTCGGCCATCCACAAAGCGATCCAGTAAGCCAGAATTGATTCCTCGGTGATTGTCGTGGCGCTGATCCTGAGATTCGCCAGCTCCTTTCTGAGACGGTATTGAATCTGCTCAGGAGACCAGAATTCCTTAACCAGCAGATTTGGGACAATCGCTGTCACCAACGAGTCAGACTTCAGAATGTTTCTCTTTCCGCAATGCTTTCTCTGCCTCTGA
>OGFR01001254.1_pt1 | contig 12231 bp, 8 predicted proteins | sample 1571001 | NCBI WGS metagenome assembly OGFR01 (sample SAMEA2582064, study PRJEB24529) | metagenome | biome: Human gut stool | place: China | collected 2011 | reverse complement strand
GAAAAACTTAAAGGTCATAAAAACGAATTACCTCAAGAAGTATTGGATGTACTTAAATCCTTAATGTAGTCTAAAAATTAAAAAGGGTTGTAATAGAATGGGGCTGTAATAGAATTCGGTTTTATCGCATCCTATAGTTCGTTTAACTTATAAGATATACCAAGAAATTTAGGTTTGTAAGACACTAAATTTCTTGGTATTTTTTATTTTTCCCCATGTATATGTAACGTATATTTTAGTAATATATAGTTATAATAGAAATAATGTTTTATTATAAGACTTGTATATGTACATAGTTATAAGGACTCGTATATGGACATAAAAGATATTAAATATATTAGTACCATCGTTGAGATGGCATCATTTTCAAAGGCATCTAAAAAATTATATATTTCTCAGCCGGCGTTGAGTCAGGGGATTCGTCGTATTGAAGCAGAGCTAGGAGTTACGTTGTTTGTTCGTGATCGCACAAAAGTCGTGCCAACTGCTGCGGCGTTACAAGTTGCAAAAGAGGGCATGCCGTTAGTTTTAAAGGTGGAGGCTTTAACGCAATCTATCATTAATCAAGGCACAGATGTAGCCTATCATGTGCGTATCGGCTTGTCTCAATTCTATGGACATCATATGCTTGGGAAAACATTGAAAAGCTTTCAGCAGATTGAACCTTCTTGGGAGTTCCATGTTGTAGAGGGAGAATCTCACTTTTTGGAACAGCAAATTTGTGATGGCTTAGTAGATGTAGGATTATTTCCAACGCCGATTTATTCTCAGGACCTTGAAAGTTATCCCGTTTTAGATGAGCAGATTTTATTGGCCATTAGTGTGGAAAACAAGAAGGCCATAGATATTGCAGATTCTCTCATGACCAGTGATGGAATTCGAAAAATTGCACCCTTTGGAGCATTTCCATTTATTTTGCTAAGAGAAGGTCTCAAATTGCGGACGTTGGTTAACCGTCTATGCCAAGCGGAATCCTTTGTGCCCAAAGCCGTCATTGGCTCTGAAACGTTAGATTCATGCCGGTCCTTGGTAGAAGATGATTATGGTATTACATTCTTACCGAATACTCTTAATAGCAAGGGAGATGACGATAAGGTTAAATTTTATCCTCTTGCATCGAAACTTTGTTTCCGTCAATTAGTTCTTGTGGCGAGGTCTGATAGGGCAAAACGTTTCCATTTATCTGAAGTAGCACGTATTATGCAGCAATTTTTGTAATGTATAGATATAAAGATATTTAGATGGCATATCCTGAGGGGTTAGAGCATATTAATGAATTAATAATTAATACATAAATTAATACGTAAATCAATCAATAAATTATAGAGATTAATTCCTGTAAAATTTAGGAATTAATCTCTTTTTATTTATGAAAAGAAACTGAAAGAATCGAATTTAATGAATATTGTAATTATCATATTCTTAGATATAGATGCGTCAAAAATTTCTCAAATTTTAATTGACAAATGTCCTTTCAGAAAATATACTTATAGTAGTTTAAAACATATTTAGGAGATAGGATTTAAAACCCATAATTGTAGTGGATTTAAATATAATTAAAAGTAGAATATGTTTTTGTTATTATTGGTTGGCCTATGTAGGTCCCTAGGAGGTTTCAAATGAGTAAAGATGTGGAAAACAAAAATACCCATGGCCATAATCATGGTGAACAACATGATCATGGTCACAATCATAATCATGAACATCATTGCCACTGTGGCGGTCATGATCATCATGGTCACGACCACGATCATCAACATGACCACAATCATGACCATGGTCACGACCATAGTCATGCAAAGGCTCTTCCGACGGATAAATGGGTGCCACACACTCATGAACCAGGGGTACCTCATGAACATGGCGTAAATGACTATATGAAAGCCGTTGCTGAGTATCGTAAAACATGGCCTACAAAACAAGATGTTATTGAACAAACACCAGATCCTGCGGTACGCGAAATGATTCTTCGCATGGAGCAAATCGGTTGCGATACAGTATTTGACCGTTTTGATAAACAACAACCACAATGTACATTCGGTATTGCCGGTGTATGTTGCCGTATCTGTTTCATGGGTCCATGTAAAATTACACCTAAGAGTCCTCGTGGTGTCTGTGGTGCCGATGCTGATCTTATCGTAGCTCGTAATATGACACGTGCTGCTGCAGGTGGTTTGACTCAACATGGTGCGCATGCTCGTGAAATCTTGATTTCTTTGAAAGCGGCTGCTAATGACCAATTGGATATTCCAATTTTGGGGGAAGAAAAAATCCGTACTGTATGTAAAGCTTTCAATATCCCTGAAGAAGGTCGTTCCTTAAAAGAAGTGGCAAATGACTTGGCAGATGTTTTATTAGAAGATTTGAGCCGTGCATTACCTGGCGAATATAAAACAATTACTGCGATGGCTCCTGCTGAACGCCGCGAAGTTTGGAAAAACTTGGATATCTTACCTATTTCTGCATACAATGAAGCCTTCGATGCATATCATCGTACATGCGTAGGTACAGATGGCGATTGGGAAAGCAACATGAAGCAATTCTTACGTTGTGGCCTTGCTTTCACATTCACTGGCGTAGTGGCAGCGGATATCGCAACAGACGCATTGTTCGGGCAAGGTGGTCGTCGTACTTCCAAAGTTAACATTGGCGCCTTGAAAAAAGGGTATGTTAACATCGCTGTTCATGGTCACTTGCCAACATTAGTATCTCAAATTTGTACAATTGGTGCCTCTGAAGAGTATTTAGAAAAAGCGAAAGCTATCGGTGCCAAAGGCATCCAATTCTATGGTATTTGTTGCTCTGGCTTGTCCAGCATGTACCGCTACGAAAACGTTATTCCGTTGTGTAATGCTATCGGTGCAGAACTTGTACTTGGTACTGGCGCACTTGATTGCTGGGTAGCTGACGTTCAAGACGTTTACCCTGCTATTATGGACGTAGCACGTTGCTTCAACACAAAAGTTATCACTACATCTGATGCAGCTCGTTTACCAGGTGCAGAACACATTGGTTACGATCACCATCACACTAACTTGGCTGAAACAAAAGAATTGGCTCGCAAAATCTTGGATCGTGCTCTTGAAGCTCATGAATTGCGCAAGGGTATGCCTGTATTCATTCCGCCATATGAAATTACTGCAGAAGTTGGTTTCTCTCCAGAATCTACTGTTAAACATTATGGTTCCTTCAAACCATTGGCAGAGGCATTAAAATCTGGTAAAGTTCGTGGTATCGTAAACGTAGTAGGTTGTTCCAACCCTCGCGTTATCTACGAAAAAGCAACTGTAGATATCGTTGATACACTTATTAAAAATGGCTGTATCATCCTTACAAACGGTTGTGCATCCTTCCCATTGATGAAACTTGGCTATTGTAATACAGATGCTAACAAGAAATGTAGCCCTGCATTGCAAGAGTTCCTGGGTGATGATCAACCACCAGTATGGCATGTGGGCGAATGTGTAGATAATGCACGTTCCTCCGGCATCTTCGGTGGTATTGCTGCAGAGCTCGGCCTTAATTTACCACAATTGCCATTTGCTATGTCTAGCCCTGAATGGTCTAACGAAAAGGGTATTGATGCCTCCCTTGGCTTCCGTTTGATGGGGATTAACTCTTACCACTGTGTTGAGCCACCTACACAAGGCTCTGATGCCGTTACAAAATGGCTTAAAGAAGATACTAAGGATATCTTAGGCTCTGTTATGTATGTAAATACGGATCCTGCTAAAGTAGCTGAGAAAATCTTGGCAGATATCGATGAAAAGCGTGCTGCTTTAGGTTGGGCTGAAGTAAAATAGTTTATCTTTTGATAGATTATAATTTGTAGTTAAGTATAAAAACACCCTCTATAGATCTTATAGTTATTATGACTATTAGAATTAAGAGGGTGTTTTTTATTGTTTGTGGATCGATTTTTTACTAGTCTTGTATTAGCCGTAGTATAATGTACTAATTGTTTTAGACCTATTAAAGTGTGATGGTTTCACCATCTTCAGGCACTGCTACATGGCTTTCAATGTTGGTGCCTTTGATAAATTTGCGCACATCCTTACGACTTGTTGCAGTATGATTAACTGTATCCATGTGAACCGCAATAATTTTAGCCTCTGGTTTACGTACCACCATGCGGGCAATATCTTTTGTACCCATAATAATACTATCTTCAAAGCCTAAAATTTGAGCATATCCAGTGTTCATAATAATAACGTTAGGGTCGAAGCGAAGGAGGGCCTTCTCTACATCACTTGTCCAAACTGTATCGCCTACAAGGTACACAGTTGGTTCGTCTGCTGCTTCAAAAATAACGCCCATCGCATCGCCTGCTAATGGTGCGAGAATCGGATTTGCATACATTTCTACAGTGCCGTGTGAGCCACCTGTTTTTCTCAATGTGATACCATTGAACTCTAGACTTTCAAAAATAATGCGTACATCATTAAAGCCTTGTGACGTAATAAGTTCTTTGTCCGCTGTATTTTGTACAAAAATAGGAAGTGATTTTGGAATAGATTTAATTGCCGTATCATCCCAATGATCGAGATGTGTATGTGTAACTATTACTGCTGTTATATCGTTTAATAGCTCATCCATTGATACAGGCAAATCAACCATAGGCATTCTCTGCTGATAGTTAAATGTTCCTTCAAAGCCGGGATAAGTATCTTTTGGTGCTAAGAATGGATCAATAAGAAATGTTGTGTTATTTATTGTTAGTTTTCCCGTTGCATTTCGAATGTGAGTATATTGTGTCATAGTTATCTCCTTAATTGAAATATTGTTAGTTTAGTTGAATAGATTACTATTTGTAATCTCTAGAATTAGTGTACCTTGTTTTGTTATACTAGTCTCAACAATAATTAACACTCTGTTTATTAATAGACACATTGTATAAAAGTGTCTATATTGGAGGTTTTATGATAACTCGAAAAGAAATGACACGTAGGTTGTTAAAAGAAGGGTTGCTTAGTTGTTTAGAGAACCATTCTTTTGAGTCTGTAACAGTAACATTGTTGTGTAAAACGTCAGGTATAACTCGTTCTACTTTTTATTTACACTATAGTAATATCATGGAAATTGTTGGTGATTTAGTGGATGATGCAATCGCTTATTCAAACCCAGGAATGGTAGATAATAATAATTTACAAACTATAGCTAAAACCTTATCAGCTGCTTCTGATTCTGTGTCATTGAGAGAAGCATATGATTCTATTTTTGATAGACTGCCGTTATGTCAGCGTATTATACGACATAAAAAGTATTTACCTTTATTTCTGGATGAGCAAATTGCAGAATATGTATTACAACGCATTATACGGCGTGAAAAAGATCGGCAAGGGCTCGTTATGGCAGAAGCACTTGGGGTTTCATTTGATGTGGGTGTATCCGTTTTTGTATTTTTAGTACATGGACTATACGCTATTAATAAAGAATACAAGTGGTCTCAGAGCGATAAGTGGTTAGAAGCTCAGAAAATTATTTTTGAACTCGTTTATCGTGGTTTACAAAGTAAATAGTATTCATACCCGCTTATGTTTTAGTATTCTATGAAGTTTTTATACAACGAAAAAAGGACTCCATTTGGAGTCCTTTTTCATGTAAGGGGAGTGTTAGTATTAATATCAAATGAATCATGTATTTAAACAAGTAGTAGGTTTGGGGTTAGTATTACTTGTCGGGAGATAAATACACGTACGGCAACCAGGGAATTGTTACCTCTATCTATCATTTGACATTATCATTATAGGAAGGGTAAATGAGTTGAAAATGAAGAAATTTAATAAATTTCTTTAAGTTTCTTATATTTGTAAAAAACATGGTAATTAATTTTAATTATTGTTGATAAATATGGGACAATTTTGGTATTATATAAAGGAGAAGTTGTATATTTTATAAAGGTTTATCCACATTAAGCTTTTATAAAATATACAGCTCAATAGCATGAGAGGGGCAGTCATATGAGTAAAATATTCACCATATTAACACTTTTGTGGCTACTCAGTATAGGGGGGACTACTAACGCAACGGACTGGTACTATGTTGGACCAGATGCATCAGGAAACCAATTATTTATTGACAATGACAGTGTACAGAAGAGTGATTACGATGCACTTTTGTGGCTGCGAGTTAATGAACTGAGTGGCGACGAATTGCGATATAAAGTTTATATCAGTAGATATAATCGAACCATGGAAACATTGAAGGTAGATGCGTACATGTCAGACGGGACGCCGTATGAGAATGTAGAATTTAATGAGAATCCTGAGCCCATTGCGGGTAACACAAATGGTCAAGCCATTTACATTTTATTATGGAAATAAAAGAACCATCTAGTACAGCAAACTAGATGGTTCTTTTTATGTGTAAAATATTTATAAAGCATTAGGGAATAATTTATATACTACATCCTCTAGATATGGAGAATGGTATATATGAGGCTTTTAGACTTGAGCTGTATTGCGAGTCAACTCCAAGTCTTGAATCATTTGGAGATCGTCTTGAGGTGAACGACCGCCAGTAGTTAAGTAGCCACCAACCATGATACCGTTTAGGCCACCTTTTAGAGCATAAGATTGTAAGTCCCGTAGATTTACTTCGCGACCGCCTGCAGTACGAATCAATGCATTTGGCAAGATGAAACGGAATACGGCGAAGGTACGTAAGATATCCAATGGACGTAAAGCTTCGTTGCTTTCAAATGGAGTCCCTTTAACAGGATTCAAAATGTTTAATGGCACGGAGTCAATATGTAAACGTTTAAGTTCGAACGCCATTTCTACACGTTGTTCTAATGTTTCGTTAAGGCCAAGAATGCCACCAGAGCAAACACGGATGCCTGCTTTTTGTGCATTATCTATGGTAAACATTTTATCTTCGTAGGAATGTGTAGTACAAATATCTGGGAAGTGACTAGGTGCCGTTTCGATATTGGAATGGTATCGAGTAACACCAACTTCTTTTAATTTGAGTGCTTGTTCGTAAGTTAACAACCCAAGAGAACAGCAGATTTCAAGGCCAATTTCGTTTTTGATACGGCCTAATACGTGGATGATTTGATCAAATTCATCAGGGTTATTAGTATTACGACCACTTGTTACGATGGAAAAACGAATGGCACCAGCCTCTTTAGCTTTACGTGCTGCTTGGAGAATGCTTTCTTCATCCATGAAAGGATACTCCTGAACGCCTGTGTTGTGGTGTGCGGATTGAGCACAGAATTTACAGTTTTCAGGACATTTGCCGGATCGAGCATTAACAATGGCGCATACATCCACAGAATTATCATTGAAATGTTGGCGAATTTTATCAGCCATAGCGAGTAGAATCATAGTATCATCATCTGAAGTATGAATTAGCTCGATTGCTTCTTCTTTTGTAATTTCGCCGCCGTTCATGATGCGGTTTGCAATGGTAAGTATTTTTTCGTATGTACCCACTTGGGATGGTTGTTGATCTATAGGCAAAGCCATAATAGCCTCCAGGAAATTGTTAACTTAATAAAAACATAATATATTGACAATTTGATTGTAAACGTTCGCGCATAAATTGTCAACTTAATGCATGAAATGGTTAACAAAAAATATATTATAATTTATATCTTATGATGAAAGAATATGTGCTTATCTTATAATTTATATTTATTAATAGTTAAGAGAAGTTTAGTTTAACTATATCTTTTTGATGCTAAATGATAGTTATTTTTAACTTATCTTTAAGGTTTTGTAGTATAATAAACTATTGTAATTACTATATATAACTATAATAAGAATATTAATGGAGGAGTGGATATAGATGCAGCCGTTTCGATTTATACACTGTGGTGATCTGCATTTAGGGGCACCCTTTCAATATGCTACAGGTATTAGCAGCGCTGTTGATCGCGTTGTAAGTGAAGCAACCTATGTAGCCTTAGATAAAATTATTGATACTGCTATTACAGAACATGTTCATGCTGTTGTAATAGCTGGTGATATTTATAATAGCGAAGACCATAATTTAGAGGCTCAAGTCCGTTTTGTGCGCGCCATGTATCGCTTGGCGGAGCATCGTATTGATGTCTATATGGTACAAGGTAACCATGATCCTGCTGAAAGCTGGAAAGCACAATTACAGATGCCAGATAATGTACATGTATTTTCTAGCGAACAGGTACAGCGTTTCCCGCTCATCGTTAACAATATAGAAATTGGTGGCGTATATGGTATTAGTTGTGGTCATGGTAATGAAAGCGACAACTATGCTCGTCAATACAGAGCTTTTGAACGGGATGAATTTTCCCTTGCTGTTATGCATGGTACTGTAGGTTCTAGTGTAGGCTCTGAAAATCATAATATAACAGGACCTTGTAACTTAACTGATTTAACAGAGGCCGCTATGGATTATTGGGCATTGGGCCATATTCATAAATCTCAAGTTCTTAGCGAGGAGCCTCTCGTAGTTTATGCTGGTAATTCGCAAGGATTGCATCGTAAAGAACATGGACCAAAGGGATGTTATCTTGTATCCGTATCTCATAATGGTCATTGTGATTTGCGATTTATCGATACCTGTGCTGTCCGATTTGAGGAAATCAAAATCGATATTGCTGGCATGCAAAATGAAACGGATTTCTTAGAGATTTTGCGCCGTAAAAAAGAAAACTTGCGAAAGCAGCATAAGAAAAACATCTTGCTATCCATCGTTTTGTCCGGTACAGGACCTCTACATCGCCTATGTACGCAAGAGGGGATTCGAAAACTATGGTTGCAAGAGTCTCAAAATGAAGAGAAAGGTAAATCTATATTTGTTATGCCTTACCGTATCATTTCTAATACAAGACCTAGTATTAATCTAGTTGAGCGACGTCTATTAACAGATGTAGTAGGTGATTATTTGCGTGCTTATGATGATATGGTAGATGGGGATGCGATACAGACTGCGCGCCAAATCATGGCGGATCGTCCTGAATTTAAACGCTTAGGCGCATATGCAGATTTATTAAGTGATGAATTATTGGCACGAGCTTTGAAACGTTGTGAAATTGAAGGTGTTACTGTATTGATGGGGGCTAATGATGAACATTAAACGCATACGATTTGATGAATTTGGCCCGTATCGCGACTGGTCTTTCACTACGGGTGACAATGGGGTTCAACTCATGTATGGCCCTAATGAAAGTGGTAAAACATCCTTGCTCGAAGGGATGCGCACCTTGCTATTTGGCGGTACTCATAAGGCTTATGGCCCTATGACGGGGGCCCTTGATGTGGACCGTAATGGTGAAAGCTACTATATCGGTCGTAAGGGTAAGCAGTTAGACTTTTACAGTCCTGGTAATCCTGCCATCCATGAAGAGCCGGCTCAACATTGGTGGCATGGCATCGATAAAAAAACATATAACCGCATATTTGCGTTAACATTAGACGACCTACAAGGCCTTGATGTATTACAAGAGGTAGAGGTTCGTTCCCGATTCTTTGGCGCCGAAGGGGGAGAACACTTAGGGGGAGCTGTTAAGGATGTTGAAAAAGGGGCTACAGACCTACTTGTAGCATCCTCGAATGGTAAACGTCGCATCAATGTATTGATGGATGAGCTTAAAGAAAACCGCCAAAAGCTGAGTCAGTTGGCGGAGCATGAAGCGCAATATGTGGAATTACAAACCGTCTTTCACAGTACGGAGCAAACCGAAATGGAATTGCAAAATCAGTTGAAAGAATGGAAGGAATATCGGGATGGTATCGATGTAGTATTGCGTGCGTGGGATACGTATCGTCGCAGTGAAGAGGCACGTATGCACATGCAGCAGTACAATAGTGAGCTCGCCTTGAGTCGTGATGAGTTTCTTCGCCTTGATGAAGAAATTAAACGGGCTCGTGACAATATGCAATTATGGCAGGAAAAGGAAGCGGCATTGATGCCGGCTAACTTTAGTCCTGATAGCCCATTTGGAACTTATGGCCAAGATATTGAAGATCTTATTCAACAAGGTGCTAAATGGGAGCAATTACGCCGTGAGTGCGAAGAAGGCGATGCGTACATCCGTAAGGTTAGAGAACAATTGGAGTTTTCACGCACCCTACATTCTGCGTGGCGTCATGATGAGCCAATGGCAGAAGACATCAATTGGTTTGATGGAGAACGTTTGGCAAGTCGTTTGCGCACCGCAAAAGAACAACTTTTACATTGGCAAGACCGCAAACCTGCAGAGGCTACCGATGAGGTGCCGACGGCGAACCTTGAAGGGGCATCCTTACCTAACTTTAGTGAAGAAGAATTAGCTAAAAAAGAATATTTAGAACGTGAATTAGATCGTATCTTAATGGATATAGATCGAGTAGAGGCTAGACGGAATAGTTCTGGTTCAGATGCACAGCCTACAATTCTGCCAAAATGGCTACAACGCATTAGTGGTATAGGTGCTGTTATTGCTGTATTGGTAGTATTAGCAGGCCTGTTGGTTCTTGAATCTGCATTATATACTATAGGTGGTTTTATTTTCTTGATTCTATCTATGGGGCTATTCTGGTATGCTACATGGAGGCTTCATAATGGTAACTCTGAAGTGTCTAAATTAAACTATGAGTTACAAATTTTATCCTCCCGTAAATCCGATGTAGAGCATCAGCTAGAGGCTTTGATCAAGGCTGCTACGCCTACAGCGAGTCCTGTACCATCCTTAGAAGGGGTGGCACATCTTGAACGTTGGATTCAAGAAGGTCATACATTACAAGGCATTTACGATGAAGCTCTCGCAGCATGGCAAAACTGGTTACCACAAGGGGCGGCTAAGAGTCTCGATGAAGATGATTTCTTTGGCCTCAAACATGAATATGATCAATATCATGAGCAACTACGTACTATAGAAGGCTATGAAAAGCGTTTAGCGGAGCATAAAGAAGGTCTACGTATTATTGAAGACCAAGCGATGGCTTTGTGGTATAACCTTGGGATAGAGGCGCCAGTATCTCCAACAGAGCTAAAACGCATTTATAACCAATATAAGAACTTCCAACAAAATAAGATTGTATGGGAACAAAAGGAAGCACAACGTAAAAGCTTCCGCAATGAATACGATAATTGGCATCGTAAGGAAAAAGAGCTACTCCTTCGTCAACAAGAACTGCTCCATAAAGCGGGTATGGAAAGTTCCAACGAGTATCGTCAACATCTTATCGATGAGGACCAATATAAACAGTGGCAAACCATCTACAAGCAAAGTCAAGTGCAGCTTGATTTGCTTGCTCCTGATGCGGAGAATAAAGACTTGTTCTACCGTCGTTTGCGTGAAGGCAACAAGGATAACTGGTTGGATGAATTGGCTCATTCTGAGCGTGAAATAGCCTCTATCGAAGATAAATTGGCTACCTTGTACGAGCGTCGCGGCCAAATCGTTGAAGCCATGCGTACACTTGGTTCTGACCAGGAACAACACCAAATGTTGCAAGAACGAGAGGCTTTACAAAGTGAATTAGAGTCTGCTCTCGAAGATTGGGCTACGCAAGTATTGATAAGCCATTGTATGGATAAGGCTCAACAATCATATGAACAAGAAAAACAACCTCATATGTTAGAACTTGCATCCTCTTATGTTGAAAGACTAACTGGTGAGAGGTATACACTTGATATTCTAGGTATCAATAAAGGGGTAGCACTTATCAACAACAATGGGGAACGACTAGAACTTAAATTCTGGTCTAGTGGTCTAGCTGACCAAGTGTACTTGGCATTGCGTCTCGCCCTAGCAAAGGTATTTTCTTACCAAGTAGAATCCTTGCCGATTATCTTGGATGATATTTTGGTGCGCTTTGACGAAAATCGTCAACGTAGTGCCTTGGAACTGTTGGCTGAGCTTGGAAAGAATCAACAGATTTGGCTCTTTACCTGTCAACGCTCTGTATATGATATGGCTCAATCTATTATGGGTATCGATTGCCATAGATTAAGTCGTAGTTAAATGAATTTCGGACTTGAATTAAAGACTCAGTCAAATTAAAGTAGTGGTTACATTACAGTACTAGTAAATTTAACGACATACTTGAATTAAAGTCTTAGTTAAATCAAAGTGGTAATGAAATAATAATCCCTGTGGAGGCACATGCTTTCACAGGGATTATTAGGGATTATTAAAGAATAAATAATGTAAGTGATTGTAACTAAAGTAACTGTTTTGGTTACCATAGTGTGTTAGTATACATTTAGAATGAAAGGGGTTGAGTACTTGAACACAGCTTATTTGGACATGATCCA
>OGFR01001239.1_pt1 | contig 12329 bp, 9 predicted proteins | sample 1571001 | NCBI WGS metagenome assembly OGFR01 (sample SAMEA2582064, study PRJEB24529) | metagenome | biome: Human gut stool | place: China | collected 2011 | reverse complement strand
ATCCGGCTCCCGCGCTGCCGGCAGCCGGAAGAAGGCCCCGGCGCCCAGGCCCATCCGTCGGGAGGTGGGGGCGGTGGCCTGTCTGCTGCTGGCCATTTTCTCCGCCTTTGGCTACTTCCATATTCAGGCCATCTTTATCGACTTTTTCTGCGGCTTGGTCAAGGGCCTGATCGGCTACGGCTACTGGCTGCTGCCCCCCATGCTGCTGGTGGCCAGCGGGATCTTGGTCTTCCACCGGGGCCGCCCGGTACGGCTGCGGGTGTGGTGCGCCCTGCTCACCCCAGTGCTGGTGGGCTGCCTGCTCCACCTGATTCTGACCAGGGGCTCCTATGAGTGGAGCCTGGAGCTGGTCAAGACCCTGTGGAGCCAGGGAGAGGCTCTCAAGAGCGGCGGTGTGGTCAGTGGCTTGATCGCCCTGGGGCTGACTGCGGTGTTCAGCAAGTACGGAGCCGGTGTAATCTTCGTCCTGATCGCGGCCATCATGCTGATGGTGGTGTTCCACGTCTCCCCGGTGGATATCGTGGACCGGATCCGTGAGCGGCCCCGGGTGGAGTACGAGGAGGAGGAACTGCCCGAGCCCAAGCCCCGTGAGCGCCGCCGTGCCCCCGAGCCGGAGAGCGCCGCCCGCCGCCAGCAGGTGCCTCAGATCGATATCCCCGTGGACGATGGTCCGCTGGTGGGCAAACGGCCCGAGCCCAAGCCCATTGAGAAGAAGGAGCGCTTTTTCAACCGGAAGCCCTCGGTGCCCACGCCGGACCAGGTATTGGCCGGTGCGGCGGCTGGGGATGTGCCTGAGGCAGAACCCATCGCCGTGTCCCCGCCGCCTGAGACGCCTCAGGAGGCAGTTCAGGCGGCGAAACCGGTGCCGGAACCCATCCCGGAGCCCGCCCCTGCCCCGCCGGTGCCGGAGATTGAGCGGGAGCCCGCTGTGGCCAAGGTGAAGAGGGAGGAGGCTGCCCAGGCGGCGGCCGAGGTGGCCCAGGACATCGCCCGCAAACTGGAGGAGGGGACTCCGGCGGCCTACCAGTATCCGCCGGTTTCGCTGCTGAAGGAGGGGGCAGGCGTGTCGGGCGCCGACGTGGCCAGCGAGCTCCAGGCCAATCAGGCCCGCCTGTCCGACACCATCCGGTCCTTCGGAATCGATGCTACCATCGCCAATGTGACCCGCGGCCCATCGGTGACCCGGTACGAGGTGGAGCTGGACCAGGGGGTGCGGCTTAACAAGCTGACCAACCTGGCTGACGATATCGCCCTGGCCTTGGGGGCTACCGGCGTTCGCATCGCCCCCATCCCGGACAAGATCTCCATGGTGGGCATCGAGGTGCCCAACAAGCTCGTCTCCCCGGTCTATATCCACGATGTCATCGACTCCAGTGAGTTCCGGGACAACCCCTCCAAGGTTTCCTTTGCCGTGGGCCGGGACATCAGCAACCGCAATGTAGTGGGCAATATTGCCAAGCTGCCCCACCTGCTCATCGCCGGCACCACCGGCTCGGGCAAGTCGGTATGTACCAACTCTCTGATTATCTCCCTGCTCTACAAGGCCACCCCTGAGGAGGTGCGCCTCATCATGGTGGACCCCAAGATGGTGGAGCTGGGCATCTACAACGGCATCCCCCATCTGCTCATTCCCGTGGTCACCGACCCCAAGAAGGCGGCGGGCGCCCTCCAGTGGGCGGTGGTGGAGATGATGAAGCGCTACCGGGCCTTCTCGGAGATCGGGGTGCGGGATCTGGCCAGTTACAACGCCCACGCCGCCAAGACCGAGGGCATGGAGAAGATGCCCCAGATTGTGGTGGTCATCGACGAGCTGGCCGATCTGATGCTGGTGGCCGCCAAGGAGGTGGAGGAGTCCATCTGCCGGGTGGCCCAGATGGGCCGCGCCGCCGGCATGCACCTGATCATCGCCACCCAGCGGCCCTCCGCCGACGTGATCACCGGTCTGATGAAGGCCAATATCCCCAGCCGCATCGCCTTTGCCGTGGCCTCCTCCCTGGAGTCCCGCATCATCCTGGACACCACCGGCGCGGAAAAGCTGGTGGGCCGGGGCGACATGCTCTACTTCCCCCTGGGCACCGGCAAGCCCCAGCGGGTGCAGGGCTGCCTCATCTCCGACGAGGAGGTGGCCGCCGTAGTGGGCTTTATCAAGCAGAACAGCGGCTCGGCCGAGTACTCGGAGGAGATCATCCATGAGATCGAGCAGCACGCCGCCGAGAAGGAGAAGGGGAGCAAGGGCGTGGGCGGCTCCGCGCCGGACGAGGTGGGGGACGACTACGACGAGCTGCTCCCCGCCGCCATTGAAGTGGTGGTGGAGACCGGAATGGCCTCCGTGTCCATGCTCCAACGGCGGCTCAAGCTAGGCTACTCCCGGGCGGCCCGACTGGTGGACCAGATGGAGGAGAAGGGAGTCGTGGGGCCCTTTGAAGGCTCCAAGCCCCGCCAAGTGCTCATTACCAAGGATCAGTGGCAGGAGATGCAGTTTAAGCAGGGGATGGTGGATGCTGCCCCAGAGCCCGTCCCCGACGAGCTGGAATTTGAGGGCGACGCCATCCCCCAGAGCCGGGATTTGCCCCCGTTTGATATGGAGGATTGAGAGCGATGGAGCACTATGTCATCAAGCCCGCCGGGGAGGCGGGGGAAGCGGCGGTTCACGCCGGCCTGCGGGCCTATAACCGCACCTTTGTCTCCGATACGGCGGATCTCTCCCTGGTGGTGGAGGACGAGGCCGGACAGATCATCGGCGGCTGCGATGCCTTCCGTATGGGGGAGCTGGCCCTGCTGGACGTGCTGTGGGTGGCGGAGTCCCGCCGGGGCACCGGCCTGGGGGCCTGCCTCCTGGCCCAGTTGGAGCAGGACGCCGCCCGCCAGGGTGCGAAGCGCCTGGAGCTGAACACCTTTGGATTTCAGGCCCCCGGCTTCTATGAAAAGCTGGGCTACCGCCGTTTCGGCGCAGTGGAGCCCGCCGTGGGGGAGTACGGCCACTACTTTTACGTGAAAGAGCTCTAACAGGACGCAGATAAGCCGGATGGGCGCGGTCAAACGACCGCGCCCATCCGGCTTATGATGTAGAAATGGAGGAAGGAAGTAGAAATCAGAATCAGAAGTCGACCTCAGTGCCGTAGTAGATGCAGGTAAACAGCTTGGCCATGGTGGCGGGATCAATGGGGCGGGGGTTGGAGCCGGTGCAGGCGTCGCCCACCGCGTTGGCGGCGATGGCATCCAGCTTCTCCTTGAACTCGTCTTCAATAATGCCGAAGTCCTTCAGGGTGTTGGGGATGCCCATGGCGTCGTTCATGGAGCGGATCTTGGCGCGCAGGCCCTCCACCAGCTCGGCGGTGGTGTCCCCGACGACGCCCATGGTGCGGGCAATGTCGGCGTACCGCTCGGCCACGCCGTCGGCCTTGGCGTTGTAGGCGATGACGTAGGGCAGGTACATGGCGTTGGCCAGGCCGTGGGTGATGTGGCCGGTGGAGAAGGCCGCGCCGGTCTTGTGGGCCATGGAGTGGACGATGCCCAGCAGGGCGTTGGAGAAGGCCATGCCGGCCAGGCACTGGCCGTAGTGCATCTCCTCCCGGCAGCCCATGTCGCCGTTAAAGGAGCGGAGCAGATCCTTCTCCACGATGTGGATGGCCTTGAGGGCCAGGGGATCGGTGAACACGGTGTGGAGGGTGGACACATAGGCCTCGATGGCGTGGGTCAGGGCGTCCATGCCGGTGTGGGCCACCAGCTTGGGGGGCATGGTCTCGGCCAGGGCCGGGTCGATGATGGCCACGTCGGGGGTGATATTGAAGTCGGCCAGGGGGTACTTGATGCCCTTCTGGTAGTCGGTGATGACGGAGAAGGCGGTGACCTCGGTGGCGGTGCCGGAGGTGGAGGGGATGGCGCAGAACCTGGCCTTCTGGCGCAGCTCCGGGAAGCTGAAGGGGGTGATCAGATCCTCAAAGGTGGTCTCCGGGTACTCGTAGAAGGCCCACATGGCCTTGGCCGCGTCGATGGGAGAGCCACCGCCCATGGAGATGATCCAGTCGGGTTCAAACTCCCGCATGACCGCCGCGCCGCTCATCACGGTTTCCACAGAGGGATCGGGCTCTACGTTCTCGATCAGGCGGGTCTCAATGCCGGCCTCCTTCAGATAGCCCAGGGCCTTGTCCACAAAGCCGAACTTCTTCATGGAGCCGCCGCCCAGCACCAGCACCGCACGGGAGCCCTTCAGATTCTTCAGATTTTCCAGCGCATTGGCGCCATAATAGATGTCTCTGGGAAGCGTAAAACGGGACATAACAGGTACCTCCGTGTATACGTGAATTTTAAATCGTTAAAAGTTTAACGATTTACCGGAACCTATTATGGCACATTGTTAATTCCCTGTCAATCGGTTTTGCAGAAACTGTACGTTCCAAACTTCGCGTTTCAGATTACCAGCGTCCCATTCTCGTCCTCCTGGAGCAGGAGAATGCGCTCCTGGCGGCCATCGGCGGCATCCACGTAGACCAGCACGTGGCCGCCGGAGGCGTTCTGGCACTTGAATTCGTGGCACAGCACCTCGTACTCGCCGCCGGTGGGGATCAGGGCGAGCTGGTGGGCCAGAACGGTGAGGGAGCCGTCCACCTGGGCGGCCGCCTCCGCCTCGGAGACGGCGGGGGCGGGGAGGGTACGGTCCCCGTGGTTCATGAGGTAGCCCTCCGACTCAAAGCTCACCACATCCCCGGTGTCCAGCGCCACACCCACCTTGACCAGATCGGGGTAGCAGTACACGCCGTCCTGGCGGGAGGCAAAGTGGACGGTGAGTATGCCGTCCTGTCGGATGGAGTAGCTGGGGTCCATATCCTGGTAGCCCCGCTCGGACAGAAACTCCGCAGCCCTCTGCCGCCCCTCCTGGGCGGAGAGGGACGCCTCGCCCACCGGCCGGGAGGAGACCTGGAGCACCTGGCCGCCCTGCCGGGTGACCTCTACATAGAGCTCGCCGCCATTCACCAGGGCGGAGAAGCCCCAGGTGGGGAGCTGTCCCTCGCCCTGGGCGCTGAGGGTGAAGATGTCCTCCCGCAGCCCCAGAAAGGCTGCCGCGGCCCTGCGGGCCTCCGCCTCGGAGACCTGGGGCAGCCCCTCCAGCATCTTGGGCGTGCGGCCCGACAGGTGGTCGGAAAAGGGGCCGTCGTAGATCAGGGCGGGCACCTCGGGGAAGTCGGCCTCCACCGTCTGGAAGGCCGAGCCGGCGGGGAGTTCACCCGACTCCGTGGCGTTGGACAGCCGTGCCTGAACGGTCTCCACGTTCTCCGGTCGGATGGTGCCCGCGTCCAGCTCCGCCAGCAGGCTCTGGAGGGCGCCAGACAGGGTGGAGGCGGCCCCCGCCAGGCCGCGCAGGGTCTCCCGGTGCGCCTCAGTGCACGCCGTCTCGCCGTAGGCGTCCCGGGCCAGGGCCATGGCGTAGTCACCGGTTTTGGCCAGGAAGGCGGCGGTCTGCTCCAGCTCTACGTTGCCGTAGGGCAGCTCGCCCAGAGCCGACTGAGCGGCCAGCGCCTTGCTGTAGGCCTGGGCGCACAGTGCGGAGAACAGCTCGGGACTGGTGGCGTAGGTCACCTTTCGGAGGGCGACATCCAGCTCGCCCGCCGCCGTGGCCAGCTCGGTGAAGGCGTGCTGATAGGTGTTGTCCAGCATGCGCCGGTACTGTGCCGCCCGGGCGTGGCCCTGTACTGCAAACCCGGCGGTCACCGCGAAGGCCCCCGCCAGAAAGCTGGCGGCCAGCACCTGTTTTCTCCGTTTCTCCATGACAAAACGCCCCCTTTTACGGCTAGGTTGCGTAAAAGGGGGCGTTTTATGTGCGGTAAATATAAGCTAAAGAAGGGGGCGAAGCCGCGCAAAAAGGTTGAGCAGATCATCGGAGGCCTTCACGCCCAGAAGAGGAATTTCCAAGCCGGCCGCCTGAATCCGATCTTCCAGCGCGCCGAGGAAAAGGCCACGGCCGGGCATCTCTTGATTGCGGTCGGACGTGGTTTCCACTCCGCAGTTGGGGGAGCGGTTTGCGCCCAGAAACGCAACGATGCGAAACCCGTATCTGTGGTACTCCAGCACCTGATGCATGACAGATTCAACTAGGTCCTCCAGTATCCGGCTGGGGGCGGGCGCCTGCATGGCGGCACGAATACGGGTGTTTTCTTCTGTGACCGGGGACTGCGCGCCCAGCCTGTTTCCACGGTCCAGCCCAAGGCAGCAGAGCTCCGGGCAGGGAAGCTGAACGATTCCCACCTGATGTTCCAGAAAGAACTGCACCAGCTCTCGGAAAGCGGCCGGATATACAGCGGTTCCGTCGGAGATGGCGTTTTGGTTCAGCAGGCAGTGGGCTAGAAACACCACTTTTCTACTGCGGCCGTCGGCAAACATCTGCATTTTTCTCACCATTCACGGCTGGGCTCAGCCGCCCAGCTTGTCCAGCCCAAGACGGAGGCGGCGCAGGCACTCGTCCTTCCCCAGAATGTGGCAGATCTCCACCGCGCCGCCGGGGGTGACCGCCTTGCCCGCCGCGGCAATGCGCACCGGCCACATGAGGGTGGCGTTTTTGACCTCCAGAGACTCGGCCAGGCCGATCAGAGCGTCATGAATCCCGTCCACGGTCCAGTCGGCCAGCCCCTCCAGGGCGGGAAGGACGGCCTCCAGCATCCGCCGGGACACCTCCGGATTGGTCTTGGACTTCTTGTTGCTGAACAGCTCCGCGTCGTAGCCGGGCAGGGCGTCAAAAAAGTCCAGCTTCTCTGGGATGTCGGTGAGGCGCTCGCACCGGGCCTGGAGCAGCCCGGCGATCTCCTCCGTGGAGAGGGCGGGATTCTGCACCGCCTGGCGGATGTAGGGCAGGGCGGCCGCATGGAAGGCCTCGGGGCTCATCTCCCGCAGGTAGTGGGCGTTGAAGTAGGTCAGCTTTTCGATGTCGAAGATGGCGGGGGACTTGGAGATGCCGCCGATGTCGAAAATCTCCGCCAGCTCGGCCAGGGTAAAGAACTCCCGCTCGGCATACTCGCCTCTGGGAGACCAGCCCAGCAGGGTGACATAGTTGACCACCGCCTCGGACAGATAGCCCATAGCGATGAGATCCTCGTAGGAGGGGTCGCCCTTACGCTTGCTCATCTTGTTGTGGGCGTCCCGCATGACGGGGGAGCAGTGGATATAGGTGGGCACGTCCCAGCCGAAGCCCTGGTACAGCAGGTTGTACTTGGGGGCGGAGGACAGGTACTCGGAACCCCGCACCACGTGGGTGATGCCCATGAGGTGATCGTCGATGACGTTGGCAAAGTTGTAGGTGGGCAGGCCGTCCCGCTTGATGAGCACCTGGTCGTCCAGGGTGGAGTTCTCCACGGTAATGTCCCCGAACACGGCGTCGGAGAAGACGGTGGAGCCCTCGGCGGGGATCTTCTGGCGGATGACGTAGGGGGCGCCGGCGGCCACCTTGGCCCTGGCATCCTCCAGGCTCATGTCCCGGCAGGGGTCGGCCGCCCGGTCAAAGTTGCCGGAGTCCTCCTCGGACTCGGTCTTTTCGCAGAAGCAGTAATAGGCGTGGCCCTTCTCCACCAGCAGCTCGGCGTACTTGCCGTACAGCGCCCGGCGCTCGGTCTGGATGTAGGGTCCCACCGGGCCGCCGATGTCGGGGCCCTCATCCCAGGTCAGGCCGCACTTGCGCAGGGTGGCGTAGATGACCTCGGTGGCGCCCTCCACCAGGCGGCCCTGGTCGGTATCCTCAATGCGGAGGATGAACTTGCCGCCGCTGTGGCGGGCGATGAGCCAGGTGTAGAGGGCGGTGCGGAGGTTGCCCACGTGCATGTAGCCCGTGGGGGAGGGGGCGAAGCGGGTGCGGACGCCGTCCTTGGGGATGCGGGCTTCCATCTCCTCAAACCAGTTCAGATCCATTGAAAAGACTCCTTTTTTAAACTTCATCACATTATTCTATATTTTTCGCCTAAGGATTGTCAAGGCCATTTGGATATGATATGATAAACCAATATGGGGCATTGTACCCAATGAGCCAAAAATCACTCGTAAGAGGTGTGTTTTAGAATGGAAAACCAGAAAAAAGTCATGCTCTCCGGCATCCAGCCCAGCGGCGAGCTCCACCTGGGCAACTACCTGGGGGCCATCAAGAACTGGGGCGCCCGGGCGGACGAGTTCGACTGCTTCTACTTTATGGCCGATATGCATACCATCACCGTGCGCCAGACCCCGGCGGAGCTCCGTCGCCGCACTCTGGAGCAGGTGGCCCAGTACATCGCCTGCGGTCTGGACCCGGAGCGCAACACAATTTTTGTCCAGTCCCACGTGCACCAGCACGCGGAGCTGGCCTGGGTGCTGGAGTGCTACACCATGTTCGGCGAGCTGTCCCGCATGACCCAGTTCAAGGACAAATCCGCCAAGCACGCCGACAACATCAACGCCGGCCTGTTTACCTACCCCTGCCTGATGGCGGCGGACATCCTGCTCTACCAGCCGGACTTTGTGCCGGTGGGGGAGGATCAGAAGCAGCACGTGGAGCTGACCCGCAACGTGGCCCAGCGCTTCAACCACGTGTACGGCGACGTGCTCAAGGTGCCCGAGCCCTACATCCCCAAGATGGGCGCGCGGGTGATGAGCCTGAACCAGCCGGACACCAAGATGAGCAAATCCATACCCGAGGGCTGCGTGTTCCTGATGGATAAGCCGGAGGACATCCTGCGCAAGTTCAAGCGGGCTATCACCGACAGCGACACCGAGCGCTGCGTCCGCTTCGACCGGGAGAACAAGCCGGGCGTGTCCAACCTGATGAGCATTTATTCCGCCGTCACCGGCAAGAGCTTCGAGGCCATTGAGGCGGAGTTCGACGGCAAGGGCTACGGCGCGTTCAAGCCCGTGGTGGGCGAGGCCGTGGTGGAGATGCTCCGGCCCATCCAGGAGGAGACCCGCCGCCTGCTCTCCGACAAGGCCTATCTGGAGAGCGTCTACCGCGCCGGCGCGGAGAAGGCGTCCTACGTGGCGGAAAAGACGCTGCGCAAGGTTTACAAAAAGGTGGGCTTCCTGGCCCGGTAATAAGATAAGGAGCAAATTCCCATGCCAAGAAATCTGGATCTTCCCCTCATCGGCATCGTGGCCGCCGCCCTGGTGGTGGCCCTGGTGGTGGCCCTGGTGGCCACGCCGGTGGTGAAAAACCTGGCCATTCGGGTCAAGGCGGTGGATGTACCCAAGGACGGCCGCCGCATGCACGACCACCCAATCCCCCGCATGGGCGGATTGGCCATCTTCCTGGGCTTCCTGCTCAGCGTCCTGCTCTTTCTGGACTTGAACGCCCAGATGCGGGGGATGCTGCTGGGGGCGGTCATCATCGTCGTGCTGGGCATCTTTGACGATATCTACTCGCTGCGGGCCATGTTCAAGTTTGTGGTGCAGATCATCGCCGCCCTGGTGGCGGTGCTCTCGGGCAACGTGATCGAGACGCTGTCCAACCCCAACGTGTTTTCCGCAGATCCCTACTGGAATCTGGGGATTCTGGCGGTGCCCGCCACGGTCATCTGGATCGTGGCCATCACCAACGCCGTCAACCTGATTGATGGCCTGGACGGCCTGGCCTGCGGCGTATCCACCATCAGCTCCATGACCCTGCTGGTGATCGCCCTGGTGGTCAGCGAGGGCAACGTGGCCATTCTCATGGCCGCCCTGGCGGGCGGGTGTATCGGCTTTCTGCCCTACAACATGAATCCCGCCAAGATCTTCATGGGGGACACGGGCTCCACCTTCCTGGGCTATATTCTGGCGGTGGTGTCCATTCAGGGCCTGTTCAAGTTCTATACCATTATCTCCTTCGCGGTGCCCTTCCTCATGCTGGGCCTGCCCATCTTCGACACCTGCTTCGCCTTCATCCGCCGCATTGCCCACGGACAGAGCCCCATGCACGCCGACCGCAGCCACGTGCACCACCGGCTTATCGACATGGGCTTCAACCAGAAGCAGGCGGTGGCGGTGCTGTATGTCATCAGCGCCATCCTGGGTCTGTCCGCCGTAGTGCTCACCACCAGCGGGCCGGTGAAGGCCATGCTGCTCCTGCTGGCCCTGTGCTTTGCCGGAGCGATCTCCGCCCGGATTTTCCTGGGCGCAAACGGAAAGAAAAACGACGGTGAGAAGCCGGACGAGAAGGGGGAAGAGAAATGAGGCAGGTGCGCGTCATGACCATCTTCGGCACCCGGCCGGAGGCCATCAAGATGGCTCCCCTGGTGGCGGAGCTCCAGCGCCGTCCGGGCCTGGAGCCGGTCTGCTGTGTGACGGCCCAGCACCGGGAGATGCTCGATTCCGTGCTGGAGATCTTCCGGCTCCGGCCCGATTACGATCTGAACATCATGGAGCCCCGCCAGACCCTCTCCACCATCACCTCCAAGTGCCTGCTGGGCATGGAGGGGGTGCTGGAGCAGGCCAGACCCGACCTGGTGCTGGTCCACGGGGACACCTCCACAACCTTCGCCGGGGCGCTGGCCGCCTTTTACCACCAGATCAGGGTGGGCCATGTGGAGGCGGGACTCCGCACGGGTGACAAGTATTCTCCCTTTCCGGAGGAGATGAACCGCAAGCTGGTGGGCGACATCGCCGACCTGCACTTCTGCCCCACACGGGCCAACCGCGCAAACCTGGAGCGGGAGGGGATCACCGACGGGGTGTTTGTCACGGGCAATACCGTGATCGACGCCCTCAAGACCACGGTTGTGAAGGATTATCACTTCACAACGGATCTCCTCAACCATCTGGACTACACCGGCCGAAAGATCATCCTCGTGACCTGCCACCGGCGGGAGAACTACGGCCAGCCCATGGCCAACATCATGACGGCTCTGCGCCGGGTGGCGGACGCCTTCCCGGAGGTGGAGCTGGTCTACCCGGTTCACCTGTCCCCGGTGGTGCGGGAGGCGGCGGGGAAGTACCTCGGCGGCCACGACCGTATCCACCTCATTGATCCGCTCTCCGCCGACGAGATGCACAACCTGATGGCCCGGGCCTATCTGGTCATGACCGACTCGGGCGGACTGCAGGAGGAGGCCCCCGCCCTGGGGCGGCCGGTGCTTGTCCTGCGGCGGGAGACCGAGCGGCCCGAGGCGGTGGAGGCGGGGACCGTGAAGATCGCGGGGACGGAGGAGAACGTCATCTTCTCCATGGCCTCCGAGCTGCTCACCGCTCCGGCGGCCTACGCCGCCATGGCCCACGCCGTCAATCCCTACGGCGACGGTCACGCCTGCCGCCGGATCGCCGACGCCATTGAGTGGAAATTCGGCCTGCGGGCCGAACAGCCGGAGGAATTCCGGGCATAACGCGGTCCGGGCGGAGAGGAGGGAACAGGCGTGGAGCGCAGAAAGCGGAATCTGCTGGTGGTACTCATCGGCATCGTCATCGTGGTGGCCATGGTGTCCAGCTTTGGACTGGGCCTCTTTGCACCGGACACGGCGAAGATCGTGCTGCCCACGCCGGAGGTCTCCCAGCAGCCGGGGGGAGAGCCTGGCGAGCAGAGCGGTCTGGTGCTGGTGGACGTGACGCCGGAGACGGTGCAGAGCGTCATCCGGGATACCCTCTCCCGCCCGGACCGCTACACTCGCGCGGTCACGATCGAGGACTTCTGGGGCGAGGGAGAGAGCGGAACCACCCATGCGGACGTGTGGGTGGACGGCGGCTGGACCCAGACGGAGGCAGCCCTGCCAGGCGGGACGGTACGTTACTCCATCGTGGGCGACGGGCAGTTCTGGCTGTGGTATGGAGGCGACCGCACGGCCCTTTCCGGTCCGGCGGACGGGCACTCGGCGGATCTGGAGGGCCAGCGCATCCCCACCTATGAGGACGTACTGGAGCTGGAGCAGGATGCCATTGCCGCCGCCGGATATGAGGAGAAGGGCGGCCTAGCCTGCATTTATGTGGAGACAGGCGAGGACGCGCTGGGCTATGTGGAGAAGTACTGGGTCTCCGTGGACAGCGGCCTGTTGGTGTGCGCCGAGCAGTGGAAAGGGGAGGAGCTGACCTACCGGATGACCTCCTATGCGGTGTCGACGGACCGTACCCTCTTCGGACTCACGGAGTTTGCGTTGCCGGACGGCACAGTGCTGCATACGGTAGAGGAATAACGGGCGGCCGGCAGGGGGCCGGCCGCCCGTTATTCCAGCCCCAGCAGCAGGAGCAGCCCCAGGGTGATGACCAGTTCCATGTCGTCCCCCTCCAGAAAGAGGAACAGGAGGATGAGCAGGAGCAGGACATCGCCGGTGTCGAGGCCGTCCAGCTTGAGGCCCCGAAGCAGCTTGCCCAGTCCTGAGGCGGGCTTGGCGGATTCCGGCGCCTCGGCGTCCGGCTCC
>OGFR01001232.1_pt1 | contig 12389 bp, 9 predicted proteins | sample 1571001 | NCBI WGS metagenome assembly OGFR01 (sample SAMEA2582064, study PRJEB24529) | metagenome | biome: Human gut stool | place: China | collected 2011 | reverse complement strand
ACCACGATTTTTGTGAAAAACGGCCCCTCTTACGCCGGCATCGGCGTAGGCGGCGAGGGCTATACCACGTTTACCATCGCCGGTCCCACCGGAGAGGGCCTGACTTCGGCCAAATCCTTTGCCCGGCGCCGCAGGTGTGTGCTCGTCGGAGGGATGGACGTCAGATAAACGGAGGTTTGGGCCATTATGCAAGAGAATCTGCTCGGCCTGGTGGAACAGGCCGGTGTGGTGGGCGCCGGCGGCGCCGGCTTTCCCACCCATGTGAAGCTCAAGGCCCAGGCGGACACCGTCATCATCAACGGGGCGGAGTGTGAACCGCTGCTCCGGGTGGATCAGCAGTTGATGGCCCTCCAGGCCGGCGACCTGCTGGACGCCCTCGATCTGCTCGTGGAGCAGGTCGGGGCGTCCCAGGGCGTGGTGGCGCTCAAGGAGCACTACCACGCGGCGGTGGAGGCGCTGGAGCGGGAGCTGTCCAGGCATCCCAAGCTGAGGATTCACCGGATGGGCACATTTTATCCCGCCGGTGACGAACAGGTGATCGTCTACGAGGTGACCGGACGCGTGGTCCCGGAGGGGGGCATCCCCCTGAATGTGGGCGTGGTGGTCAGCAATGTGGAGACGGCCCTCAATGTGCTGGCGGCCGTCCAGCATCAGGCCCCGGTGATTGAGAAGTATGTCACGCTGACCGGTGCGGTGCGCACCCCCAAGACCGTGAAGGTGCCTCTGGGCATCACAGTGGCGGAGGCGCTGGCCCTGGCGGGCGGCCCCACCGTGGAGCACTATGAGGTCATCAACGGCGGGCCCATGATGGGGCGTGTGGTGAGCACCGGAAGCGCTATCACCAAGACCACAAAGGGACTCATCGTGGTCCCGGAGGGCCACTCCCTCCTCCAGAGCCTGAACCGGCCCGTGCCGCGGATGCTCCAGGATGCCCGTGTGGCCTGTATGCAGTGCTCCCTGTGCTCCGAGGTCTGTCCGCGGGGCCTGCTGGGGCACCGCATCCAGCCGCACAAGATGATGCGCCTGGCCGCCTATGGCGCCCTCTGCGACCCGGAGTATACCCCCATGAACGCCTTCCTGTGCTGCGGCTGCCGCCTGTGCGAGTACGCCTGCGTGATGGGGCTTCAGCCCTGGAAACTGAACGGGATGCTCAAGGGCGAGATGGGAAAGAAGGGTGTCCGCAATGCGCTGCACAACCAGCCGGAGGCGGCCGCCTTTCCGGCAGTACAAGCGATACCCGGTTCACAAGCTGATTCACCAGTTGGGGCTGGACGGCTATGATGTCCCCGCCCCGATGGAGGACAGCTCCTGCGACTATCAAATGGTGACCCTGCCGCTGAGCCAGGGGGTGGGCGCACCCGCCCAGCCTGTGGTGCGCGCAGGGGACAGAGTGGAGAAGGGAGCCCTGATTGCGGCGGCCCCAGAGGGAAAGCTGGGGGCAAACCTTCACGCGAGCATCGCGGGCACGGTGACCGCGGTGACAGAGAGAGAGATTACCATCCAACAATAAAGATTGGAGAGGAACTGATTTATGGATATCTTGGCTCTGATCGCCGCATTTGGCGGCGGCATTATCGGCGCTTACATGGGCGCCCTTCCCGCCTTTATTATGACTGGTATCTACGCCCTGGTGGGCGGAGTCCTGACGGCTGCCGGCGTGGGCGGCGATGTTGCAGTCAACTACCTCGCCTTTGGTTCCTTTGTCGGCCCCCACATCGCCTTTGCCGGCGGCGTGGCCGCCGCCCTGGTGGGAGCCAAGGTTGCCAAGTCCCCCAAGACCCGTGAGCTCTGCGTGGCCGGCATGGCCAAGGGCATGAAGCTCCAGCAGGACGCCAGGGTGACCCTCCAGAACATGAAGGAGGACGCTCAGGATCTGTGTGCGGAGGCCAAGCAGAAGGCGGCCCAGGAGACCGCCGAAGAGGCGTAACGCAGCCATGAGATATCGCATCGCATACGACGAGCCCGGCCGCCTTCGGGTGCGCTTCGGCCCAGATGCGTTTACCCAGGAGCAGGGCTACGGCATTGCCGCCCTGCTCCTGGGCCGTCCGGGCGTGCGGGAGGCCGTCACCTGTGCGCTCAATGGCAGCGTGCTGGTGTGCTACGAGGGGGAGGGCCGGGCGGAGGCCCTGGAAGTGCTCCGGGGGCTCCGGCGGGACGCCCTGCCGGTGGGGACCGCCGCCGACGATGACCAGCTCCGCCAGGTGGACAGCCAGTTTCTGGGCCGGCTCCTTTCCATGGCCGCCCGCCATTTCCTGAAAAAGTGGTTTCTTCCCTTCCCTGTCCGCTGCGCCGTGACTCTGTGGAACGCGGCGGGCTACTGGCGGGAGGGCCTGAGAAGCCTGGGCGGGGGGCGGCTGGACGTGGCCGTGCTGGATGCGGCCTCCATCGCCGGAGCCATCGCCCGGCGGGAGTGGTCCACCGCCGGCTCGGTCATGTTCCTGCTGGGCCTGTCCGCCCTACTGGAGGACTACACCCGCAAGCGCACCCAGACCACCCTGACCCAGAGCTTGGCCATCCACGTGGACACCGTGTGGCGGGTGGCGGAGGACGGCTCCGAGGAATCCATCCCCATGGGCCGCCTGGCTCTGGGGGAGCGTATCCGGGTGCGCTCCGGCGCCCTGATCCCGGTGGACGGCACTGTTACAGACGGCGACGCCATGGTGAATGAGGCGTCCATGACCGGCGAGCCCCTCCCCGTCCACAAGCGCCAGGGCTCCACCGTCTACGCCGGCACCGTGCTGGAGGAGGGCAGTCTGGTCATCCAGGCCGCGGCCCTGGCCGGCGAGAGCCGGATTCAGCAGATTGTGGGCCTCATTGAGAATTCCGAGGCGCTGAAGGCCGGAGCCCAGAGCCGGGCCGAGCGGCTGGCCGACGCCATTGTGCCCTTCAGCTTTGCCGGGGCCCTGGCGGTGGGCCTGCTGACCCGGAATGTGACCCGGGCCCTGTCTGTACTGATGGTGGACTACTCCTGCGCCATCAAGCTGTCCACCCCCATCTCCATCATCTCCGCCATGCGGGAGGCCTCCGCCCGCCGTATTATGGTCAAGGGCGGCAAATACCTGGAGGCCTTTGCCGAGGCGGATACCATCGTATTCGACAAAACCGGCACCCTCACCGCCGCCTGCCCCCGGGTGGAGGAGGTTCTGGACTTCACCGGCCGGGGGGAGGACGAGCTGCTGCGGTGCGCGGCCTGCATCGAGGAGCACTTCCCCCACAGCATGGCCCGGGCCGTCACCCGCGCCGCCGAGGAGCGGGGCCTCAACCACGAGGAGCGCCACGCCGAGGTGGAGTATGTGGTGGCCCACGGCGTGGCCACCACCCTGGAGGGGGAGCGGGCCCTCATCGGCAGCCGCCACTTCATCTTCGAGGACGAGGGCGTTGCCTGTACCGACGAACAGGCCGGGCGGATCGCCGCGGCCGCCCGCGGCCGTTCGGTGCTCTATCTGGCCATCGGCGGCAGGCTGGCCGGCGTGCTGTTGATCAGCGATCCGCCCCGCCCCGAGGCCGCTGAGGCCATCGCCGCCCTGCGGGCGCTGGGGGTGCGCCGGGTGATCATGCTCACCGGCGACCAGGAGACCGCCGCCCGGGCGGTGTGTGAGCGGCTGGGCATCGACACGTTCCGCGCCCAGGTGCTCCCAGCCGACAAGGCCTCCCTGATCGAGGGCTACAAGGAGGGCGGCAGCAGGCTCATCATGGTGGGCGACGGGGTCAACGACTCCCCCGCCCTGGCCGCCGCGGATGTATCCGTGGCCATGAGGGATGCCTCCGACCTGGCCCGGGAGGTGGCGGATATTACCCTCCTCTCCTCCGATCTGCGGGAGCTGGCCGCCCTGCGCCGCCTCTCCCAGCGGATGCTGGAGCGCATTAACCGCAACTACAGGTCGATTTTGACCATCAACACCAGCCTGCTGGCGCTGGGGATTTTCGGCATACTGCCGCCGACCACCACGGCCCTGCTGCACAATGCCTCTACCATGGCCATCAGCGCCGCCAGCATGCGGCCCTATCTGCCCGCGCCCGGCGGGCGCGGGGCCCAGGGAAAGGAGCCTGGCAATGAAACAGCATAGATTCTGGGCTTGGGGCGCCGTGTTCTGTATGCTCATGTGCATCTACACCGGCAAGCGCCGCAAGTAAAGCAAGGCAGAGAAGGCCCCTCCCCGCCGTCCGGCGGAGAGGGGCCTTTGCCGCCGCCGTGACAGGAGAGCGCGGGCATGCAGTCACCACGCCGGACGGCGGGACTGTCCGGCAGTGAGCTGGCGGAGGGATTGGGCGCACAGCGCGCCGTAGAACTTCAGATACTTCTTTTTTGCCTGGCGCTGGAGGCGCTGGCGCTCCTGAAAGGCCTTCCAGCAGGCGCAGCTCTTGTGGCAGCCGCTGTGGTAGGAGGGACATTGGCTCTGACAGGGAAGCATGGGGGTTCTCCTTTCTGCGGGGGCGGGAGGTACGGTTCCCGTCCATTGTAGGCCGGATCAGAGCCCAACTGCCACCATGGTGCTGTAAAAGGGAGGTAAATAATTGGAGTTTACCGCATTTGTAGAGCATGCTCACTAAAAATAATGACAAACGAGAGGATAAATATATACAATCTAAACAAAATAGAGTGGCTGAAATCGGGCAAAAGGCAGAATAATGTGAGCATGGTTGCAATTGGAAGATGCTCATGGTATCATGCAAAACACCTTGCGGGGTCGGGGCTCTGACCACTGGAGACTCCGCGCCGGAGGACTCCTGGTCGCAAGGAAAGAAAAAGAGGAGGAAACATGAAATGAAATCCCATAAGCCATCCAAACTGATCGCTCTGGGGCTCGCCCTCACCATGGGCCTGAGCATTCCCGCGGCGCTGGCAGCCAGTTCTCTGGTGCCCGCCTCCACCAAGGTCACGGTGGACGGTAAGGCGGCCGCTGTCGAGGGATACAATATTGACAACGGCAACAACTATTACAAGCTGCGCGATTTCGCCAGCGCGCTGGACGTGGGCCTGACCTGGGATAAGGCTACCGACACTGCGGCCATCGACACCGGCTCCCACTACAAGCCCGACGCCACCCAGCTCATCACCGGCAACTGGGCCCCCGCTACCCGCGCCCGCATCCAGGCCGTGATTGACGAGAACGCCAACCAGGGCAAGTACGTGGTCTTTGACTTTGACAACACCTCCGTCATCTTCGACATTCAGGAGGCCCTGCTCATCTACCAGATTGAGAACCTGCAATTCAAGATCGACCCCGCCGACATGGAGGCCGTTCTGGAGACCGGCATTCCCGACCTGAACAAGTCCATGGGCACCAGCCTGGACGGCAAGAACATCACCCCCGCCACCCTGGTGGCCGACATCACCAGCGATTACGAGTGGATCTATGCCAACTACGAGGGCTTTGAGGGGGACAAGGACCTCAACTACATCCACGCGTCCAACCAGTACCAGGACTTCGCCGCCAAGCTGCGCTTCATGTACGGCAACCTGGGCGACTACTTTGATCACGCCGTCTCTTACCCCTGGGTTGGCTATCTGTTCACCGGCATGACCCCCGACGAGGTGCAGAAGCTGGCTGCCGCCTCCCACCAGTATTGGGCAGACTACGGCCGCTATGCCGAGGAAACCTGGACCTCTCCCGTGGAGCTGCCCGGCAAGACCGGCATTGTCTCGATTGACTTTATCACCGGCCTGACCTTCACCGACGAGCTGAAGGACCTGTATGCCACCCTCCAGACCAACGGCATCGACGTGTATATCGTCTCCGCCTCCCCCATCGACACCGTGCTGGCCGCCAATGAGACCATGGGCTACAACCTGCCCGAGGACCACGTCTACGCCATGCGCAACAAGCTGGGCGAGGACGGCCGCTACATCAACGAGTATAACTACGACTGGGGCGGCGAGGGCAAGTACGCCCAGACCCAGGGTGAGGGCAAGAGCACCATTATCACCAACTTCATCGCGCCCCAGTATGACAACGCCGGCCCCCTGATGGTCTTCGGCGACAGCTCCGGCGACTGGAACATGATGACCGACTGGATGGAGAGCGGCGACACCGAGCTGGGCGTCATCTTCAACCGTTACCGCAAGCCCGGCAGCGACCCCATCTGGCAGGGCTCCAACGAGGCCGCCCAGTCCATCGGCGATCCTGACGCCCGCTTTGTCCTCCAGGGCCGCGACGAGAACACCGGCGAACTGCGCCCCAGCGAGAAGTCCATCCTGCTGGGTGAGACCGACGAGGTGCTGGTCCGCCCCGCCGAGTAAGGCAGACATAAGCGCAATTTCATATACGGCGGCAGCCGGGAGTGGAGCCTGCGGGCTCCCTCCCGGCTGTTCTGATCAAACTTTAAGATTTTTTTAATGAAAACCGGGAACCTTGCTCTGGACATTTCGTCTGTAATGTTGGATAATGGAATATATAACCAAGAAAAAACCTGCATTGGAAGGAGAGAATGAACATGAAGCGAACCCATAGAGGGCTTGCCCGGCTGCTGTCCGCGGGTATGAGTCTGGCCCTTTTAACGAGCCTGGTACCCGGGGCCATGGCGGCGAGCCGAAATGTAGAATACGAGGTGGATGCGGATGAGGTTCTCTACTTGGAAAAGGAGGACTTCGATAAATTTGTGTATGACGAAACGTCACAGGGTACCGAGGTGGATGAGCTCTGGTTTACAAGCTTACCCTCGTCCAGTAAGGGTGTGCTATATTTTGACTATGACGGCCGAGACGAATATGAGGTCGAAAAGCGAGAGAGCTTTACCCGCAGAGACCTAGATGATCTCGCCTTTGTGCCAGATGAGGACTACGATGGTTCCGTAACGATCGGTTTTAGCGGTGAGTCCGACCAGGGTGAGAATTTTTCTGGTACACTTTATATTGAGGTCAATGGCACAGGGCGTTCATCCTCTGACGGCGAAGTGACCTATGAGGTGGATGTCAACGACGCCGTGGATCTGGACGTGGACGATTTTGACGACTATGCCTACGACGAGTCGGACGGCACCGAGGTCGATTACATCTTCTTCACCGACCTGCCCTCCTCCAGCAAGGGCACCCTCTACTACGACTATGGCTACTCCAGTGAACGCGAAGTAGAGAAGGACGAGGAGTTCGACCGGGACGAGATCGACGACCTGACCTTTGTGCCCAAGCGGAATTATGAGGGGACGGTTACCCTGTCCTTCGAGGGCCGATCGGACGCCCGGGATAAGTTCTACGGCGACCTGGTCATCGAGGTGGGCGGCGGCCGGAGCAGCAGCGCCGCCAGGGGCGACGTGACGTACGATGTGGACGTCAACGACACGGTGGACTTCGACTATGACGACTTCGACGAGTTCGTCTACGACGAGACCAGCGGCACCGAGGTGGGACGGGTCTGGTTCACCGATCTGCCCTCCTCCCGGGAGGGCACCCTCTACCGGGACTATGACAAGCGGGATCAGGAGGAGATTGACGAGGACGAGGAAATCCGCCACGACGAGATCGACGACCTGACCTTCGTACCCAAGCGCAATTTTGAAGGGGCGGTCACCATCCCCTTTGAGGGCAGGGCGGACGACGGCGACAAGTTCGCCGGCGAGCTGGTCATTCGGGTGGGCGATGCCGGGGGCGCCGACATTACCGTGGAGCTCCAGGCCGGCAACGGTTCCACCGTCAACTTCCAGACGGACGCGTTCAACGAGGCCTGCGTGAAGGAGACCGGCGCCAATCTGAACTATGTGATCTTTGACTACGACTCCGGCCGCGGCGGCTATCTGTACTACCAGCACGGCGAGTCCGGCGAGTCTGAGGTGGGCTCCGGCCGTTATTACCGCGCCTCCTCTCCCCGGCTGGACCAGGTTTCCTTTGTCCCCGGCAGCGGCACCGGCAGCTCCGTGCGCATCCCCTTTGAGGGGGAGGCCACCAACGGCAAGTCCTTCTACGGCGAGGTCAAGCTGACCTATGTGACGCTGAGTGAGCCCACCATCATCACCTACACCTCCACCGGCCTGGCCGTGGACTTCAACGCCGCCGACTTTACCGCCGCCTGCGCGGCCCGGGGCGGCAAGGCCCTGACCTCCGTCCGGTTCCCCGCCCCCGACACCACCGGCGGGCAGCTCTACTACAACTTCCACACTCCCACCCAGTACCGCGGCGAGGTGGTTTCCACCGTGGACTACTCCGTGGGCGGCGTCTACCTGCTGGGCGAGGTCACCTTCCTGCCCAAGGCGGGTTACAGCGGCGTTGTAACCATCCCCTATGTGGGTACCGATGCCGACGGCATCGAGTATACCGGCACCGTTCAGGTGATGGTCACGCCCTCCGCCTCCTCCCGCTTCAGCGACATGGGCAGCTATAACAGTTGGGCGGGAGCCTCCGTGGAATTCCTGGCCGCCTACGGCATTACCACCGGTACGGGCGACGGCGCCACCTTCAGCCCCGCCTCCACCCTCACCCGCGGCGACTATATCCTGATGCTCTACCGCACCTTTGGCTTCAGCAGCACCGCCGCCGCAGGCAACTTTACTGACGTGGCCGCCGGCAGCTACTACGCCGAGGCCCTGGCCCATGCCAAGGCTCTGGGCATCGCCACCGCCGAGGCGGACGGGAGCTTCCGCCCCAACGACCCCGTCACCCGGCAGGACGCCATGGTGTTCCTCCTGCGGGCCATGCAGGCCGTCAACCGGTCTGTGCCCAACGCCTATGACAGCTACCTGAGCCGCTTTCCGGATGGGGCCTCCGTGGCGGACTACGCCCGCACGGCCATGGCCGCCATGGCCCAGGCCGGCGTGATCCAGGGCAACGAGCAGGGCAAGCTCAACCCCACCGGAACCCTGAACCGGGCGGAGATGGCCGTCATTCTCCACCGCGCCCTCACCCTGTAACCCAGCTCCCAAGCCGGGGCCGCCCAGCGGCCCCGGCTTTTTGTGCAAAATATGGGACAGGGAGGCTTGAAAAGGGCGGCTTGGGTATGATATAGTATCAAGGTATTGGTATCGGCTGCATCCCTTCGGATGTGGTCGTTTTTGTGAGACGGAACCGGGGGGATGGACGTGTTTGACGGACTTCTGTTTGATCTGGACGGGACCCTGTGGGATTCGGTGGATGCCATCTGCATCTCCTGGAACCGGGCCCTGGAGCGGCTTGCGCCGGAGTATGCCGGCACCGTGACCCGGGCGCGGCTGCTGCCGTGTATGGGGATGCTGCTGCCCGATATCCTCCACCGCCTGGTGCCGGAGCTGGACCAGGAGCGGATGAAGCCCATTCTGGAGGAGGTGCTGTCGGAGGAAAACGCCTATGTGGCCGCCCACGGGGGCGTCCTCTACCCCGGGGTGGAGCAGACCCTGGCGGCGCTCTCCGCCCGCTGGCCCCTCTTTCTCGTCAGCAACTGCCAGGACGGGTATATTGAGGCCTTTTTCCGGGCCCACGGACTGGGGCGCTATTTTACGGACTACGAAAACCCCGGCCGCACGGGGTTGCCCAAGGCGGACAACATCGCCCTGGTGGCGGAGCGGAACGGCCTGAGGCGGCCTCTCTACATCGGGGACACCCAGGGGGACTATGACGCCGCCTCCAAGGCGGGGGTTCCCTTCCTCCATGCCGCCTACGGCTTCGGGCGCATTGACCGCCCTGTGCCCTCGGTGGCCGCCTTTGAGGCGATCCCGGACGCCATCCGCCGCCTCACTCCGCCGTAAGGCGGGGCGATGTAGGCATCGCCCCCTACAACGTCCAAATGCGGGCCTGTTCCAGCCGTAGGGGCGGATGCCCACATCCGCCCGGCACCCATGCACCAACTCTATCAAGGAGGACATTACCTTGTCACAATACGAGAAAGAAATCAACCGCCGGCGTACCTTTGCCATCATCAGCCACCCGGACGCCGGCAAGACCACCCTGACCGAGAAATTCCTGCTCTACGGCGGGGCCATTGCCCAGGCTGGGCAGGTCAAGGGCAAAAAGAATACCCGGGCCGCCACCTCCGACTGGATGGAGATTGAGAAGCAGCGCGGCATCTCGGTCACCTCTTCCGTCATGCAGTTCCAGTACGAGGGCTACTGCATCAACATCCTGGACACCCCCGGCCACCAGGACTTCTCGGAGGACACCTACCGCACCCTCATGGCCGCCGACAGCGCGGTGATGGTCATTGACGCGGCCAAGGGCGTGGAGGCCCAGACCCGCAAGCTGTTCAAGGTGTGCGCCATGCGGGACATCCCCATCTTCACCTTCATCAACAAGATGGACCGGGAGGCCCGGGACTCCTTCGAGCTGCTGGAGGAGCTGGAGAAGGAGCTGGGCATCGAGACCTACCCGGTGAACTGGCCCATCGGCTGCGGCAAGGACTTCAAGGGTGTGTACGACCGGGACAGCCGCAAGATTATCCACTTCACCTCCAATGGCGGAGCCAAGGCGGCCACCGCCACCGAGGTGGAGCTGGGCGATCCCAACCTGGACGGCCTGATCGGCGAGCGGCTCCACCGGCAGCTCACCGACGAGATTGAGCTGCTGGATGGCGCGGCCGCCGAGTTTGATCTGGACCGGGTGCGCCACGGCAAGCTCTCCCCGGTGTTCTTCGGTTCCGCCCTCACCAACTTCGGCGTGGAGCCCTTCCTGGAGCACTTCCTCCAGATGACCACCGCCCCCCTGCCCCGGCGGGCGGGCGAGCTGGTGGTGGACTCCCTGGACGACGACTTCTCCGCCTTTGTGTTCAAGATCCAGGCCAACATGAACAAGGCCCACCGGGACCGCATCGCCTTTATGCGCATCGTCTCCGGCCGCTTTGACGCGGATAAGGAGGTGTACCACGTCCAGGGCGGCAAGAAGCTCCGCCTGTCCCGGCCCCAGCAGCTCATGGCGGCCGAGCGGGAGATCATCGAGGAGGCCTACGCCGGCGACATCATCGGCGTGTTTGACCCGGGCATCTTCTCCATCGGCGACACCCTGTGCGCCCCGGGCAAAAAGTTCCGCTTCGACCCCATCCCCACCTTCGCCCCTGAGCACTTCAAGCGGGTGCGCTCCCTGGATACCATGAAGCGCAAGCAGTTTTTGAAGGGAATGGAGCAGATCGCCCAGGAGGGCGCTATTCAGATCTTTAAGACCCCCTACACCGGCATGGAGGAGGTCATCGTGGGCGTGGTGGGCACCCTCCAGTTCGACGTGCTGGAGTACCGCCTCAAGAACGAGTACAACGTGGAGCTCTACATGGAGGGCCTGCCCTACGAATACCTGCGGTGGATCGAGACCGACGACGGCGAGCCGGTCAAGGAGGAGGATCTCATCCTGGGCACCGACGTGAAGCTGGTGGAGGACTACAAGGGCAACCAGCTCCTGCTGTTCGGTTCCCAGTGGGCCATCGGCTGGACCGAGGAGCGGAACAAGAACCTCACCTTCCACGAGTTCGGCGGCACCAAATTCTAATAAAAGGAAAAACCGCCCCCCGGCCTGCGCCGGAGGGCGGTTTTTGATGTGCCGGTTACCGCACGGGGGTGTAGCTGGGTACGGCCTCCTCGTCCGTGGCCTCCAGCTTAAAGATAACGGGCCGCAGGCCGTCGTTGCAGCTGCAAATGGCCACGCCGGGCTTGCGAATCCAGTCTCCGTAGTAGAACAGCCCCTCCCCCGCGCCGTGGGCCAGGGCGAAGGCGTACTGGTAGACCGCCTTCCACGCCTCGTCACAGAAGCCCTCCGGCTTGGCGTAGTCGGCGTAAAAGACCTGCCCTTCCCGCAGCATGGGACAGGCCGTCAGCCCCTCGGCGCCGTATTCCTCTGCCAGCTCCCGGTCCAGGGTGGTTTTCAGAACGGTAATTTTCACGCGCTTCATAACAATCCCTCCTCGTGTGAGAATAGGATAGCACCGCTCAAGGGCATTGGGCAAGGGGAAGTTTTCCACACGGGGGACCAAACGGGTGGAAAAGTCAGCCCTGGCTGTGGGGAGCGAGCCTGGCTTTACCGCCTGCCCGGTCCAGGGCCAGCGCCAAGACGGCAAAGACCGCCCCGCTGCCCACCGCCTGTACCAGCGTGCCCAGGAACTGGGGCCAGAAGGCGTTGACGCCGCCCAGCAGCAGGCAGGCGGCCAGGCCGTACGCCGCCGGGGAGAGCAGGCAGGCCAGCAGAAGGGCCGCCCCGTTCCGGGGGCAGAGGAGCCGCGGGGCCCGGCTGGTAAACAGGAGGGCCACCATGGCCTTGATGAGCAGCGTGGGGACCACCCACAGAGGGGCGGTGAGCAGATCCGCCAGCCCGGCCCCCACCATGGCGGCGCCCACGGCGTAGGGGGCGGGCAGCAGGCAGGCCGCCAGGTAGATCAGCGCATCCCCCAGGTGGATGTAGCCGCCGGTGGGGATGGGGATATGGAGCAGATAGGCGGTGGTGACCGCAATGGCTCCGGCGAACAGGGCGGCTAGGCAGAGCAGCCGGAGTTTTTTCGATTCGCGCACAG
>OGFR01001229.1_pt1 | contig 12440 bp, 10 predicted proteins | sample 1571001 | NCBI WGS metagenome assembly OGFR01 (sample SAMEA2582064, study PRJEB24529) | metagenome | biome: Human gut stool | place: China | collected 2011 | reverse complement strand
GAATCCAGGCCCAAATCCAGAATATTCTGAACCGTTACGTCAGTTGCCGCCCCGTAGACATACTGTAGCCACATGGTCGCCAGGGCCACTGCGCTGACAATATTCGGCAGATAAATCATTGCCCTGAAAAAGCTCTTGAAGCGGATGCCGCTGGTAATGATAACGGCAAACAGCAGCGCCAGGGACATGACGATGATACCGCCGATAAACCATATCCGGGCCAGGTTCCACATGGAGATGCGGAACAAGGTGGTATTTGCCAGCTTCACATAGTTATCAATACCGCTGAAGGTCCATTTTGACATGGGGTCCGTGATTCCCTCAATCTTGAAAAAGCTCATAAGGATAGTCCTGATAATGGGATAAAGGAATACCAGGACGAACATCACCACCGCCGGTGTCATGAACACAATTAACATTCCCTTATTTTTTTTCACGCCGGTTCCTCCTAACATAAACCTGGTCCGGATACGCTCCGGAGCCCAAAAAGAGGCGGCAGCGTTATACGATGCCACCTCATTGTTGCATATTCCGTGGAAAATGTTTTGAATGTGTTTATATGATTACTTTCCTGCCGCCTGGAGATTGGATACAAATTCATCCGCTGTAATGGCTCCGCTGCAAAGCTTGGTCATGTTCTCTTTGATGATTGGCGTCATATCCACATTGTCCTCTGCGCCGGCAGCCCATGGATAACGTGTCTTTAAGCTCTCCATTACAGGCTTCACGTCTGTAAGCTGTACAGGCCACTCTGAATTGGTGGTATCGGACGGGATTCCCAGGGATTCCTCAGAGAGCTTCTTGTCAAACTCACCCTTGGTAATATAGGTAATCAGCTTAAATGCATCCTCTGCGTGCTGTGAGTTCTTGTTGATAGCCAGAACCTGGCCGCCGTAGTTTGCTGCTTCCGTACCGTCTGTACCGCCTTCCACTGCCGGGTAGCTGAAGCATCCCCACTGGAAGTCATCGCCTGCCATGTTCTTTACTTCGTTTGGAAGCCAGGAACCATTGAGGTACATGGCTGCTGTTCCCAGTGCCAGCTCCTGGTTCTGTCCGGCCGGGAATACGTTGGATGCTATGTTTTCTGAGAAATATCCCTTCTGCGCAAAATCTGCGTAAGCCTTGGCTGTCTCCATCACAGACGGGTCATCCCACTTATTGTTCTTTACAATATCCGATGTCTTGTCATAGCCGTTGAGTCTGGACATATGGTATCCGAAGAGACAAAGTATGTATGCGTCGTCACATGTAATAGGCGTGTAGCCTGCGTCCTTGATCTTCTGGCATGCTGCGTCCAATTCCGCCCAGGTGGTGGGAACAGCGGCCACGCCGGCTTCCTCAAAGATTGCCTTGTTGTAGAAAAACGCAAATACATTAGGCTGATAAGGAATGGACTTAAGGGTTCCCCCTCCCACCTCGCGGCAGGCCTCCATCAGGCTTGCATTGGCAGTGGCGTCATAATCAGATGCCTTAGCCAGTTCCTCCAGATCCATCAGATAGGCGCCCCATGTAGTATTTACACGGTCAATATCCTCGTCGAACAGGTCAATGTTGGTTCCTGCGTCCAGGGCTGGCTGTAATCCCTCGCGGATACCGGTACGTCCCTTGAACTGTACATCTACAGCCACTCCTGTGTCTGCGGAAAACTTGTCAACTGCTTCCTTGATTACCTGGCCCTGAGGCTCTGTGGACTCCCACATGGACCAGTATACCAGACCTGTGCCGTCTCCGGCCGGGGCCTGGGCGTCCGCTGCCGCCGTGGTGTCTGCTGCCGGAGCCGCTGTGGTGTCAGCCGCCGCTGCCGCTGCCGTGGTATCTGCGGTGCCGGACCCGCCGCCGCATGCTGTCAGGGAGCCAACCATGGCTGCCGCCAATGCCAATGCCATCCATTTTCTGTTTTTCATAAAATACGTCCTCCTTGAATCTTATTGTGTTTTTGCCGATTCACATTCACTACCGATAATCCAATTATAGTAAATATGCACATAAAGTTCTTTGCACTATAAATTTATTTATTTGTACAAAAAGACTTTTTCTATGTATAATACACAAATATGATTCTGCCTCCGAACGCTTGTAAGTCATTTTGTATACTTGTTAAAGACTGCCATATTTAGTTCATTCCAGGTTGGCCGGCTTATAAGTCAAACCATTTTATTTCACAGGGCAGCAGCTCCATGGATGTCCCATGTCCATCCCCGTCATAAACCACCGTGGACTGCCCGCGGCTGGTGTTGTTGACCACCGCATATTTCCCCGCCTCCGGATATCCGTGTACCTCGCAGAACAGATTATCCGAAAACCACTTCTTCATTTCCCCCTCTTTGCAGGCCGCATAATACATGCTTCTTATGAGAAGCCTGGTATTCTCATGGCTGTAAGGAAGACCCGCAAGGTACACGCCCCGTCCCCTTCCATATGGATGGGCGCTGAGATGGACCTCATGGTCTGAATATTCCCCAATCTCTGTATCCGTTCCCAAGGCATACACATTTTTCATCCCTTCGCCAAAATCCAGAACCAGCCTTCCTGATTCATCCCTTGGAACGTCCTGTGTGATAAAGTGGCTGTCTGCCTGTGTTACATGATACTTGTCCGTTGACAGGGTGAAGCCCTGCTCTTTATCCACCCCCAGCACATCTGCCAGCTGGAAATACCGTCCGCCCCGCTGCACGGCGCTGGGCTCGCCCACTCCCACAAAGCCGCCGCCTTCCCAGACAAACCGCCTCACTGCCGTGACAATCTGCTCATCCAGCCACTCATCCCCGCCGGACCAGGCCGTGCCCGCATCCCCTGCATTGATGATCACATCCACATCCTCAGGTATGCCTGAACTGCGTATATCGTCAAAGCTCATAAATACCACATCCACACCTGCCCCGCTCAGTGCCTCCAGAATGCCGAAATAGGTGTAGGTCTGCTTATACCACAGGGCATGGGCCACCATGTAGGGCTGCCAGGAGCGCAGCTTTCCCCAACAGTTCAACACAGCTGCCTTCAGCCCGCAAAAAGGCCTGCTTCCTCCGATATTTCCATAAATTTCCCTGAATTCTTCCGCAACCTTCTCAATGTAATCCACAAAGCCCGGAGGCTCAGATATCCGCCATACCCGATACGATCAACCGGTTTGCGCATCAGAGCTCTTCGGGCGCAAATCCAGTTTTCCACCGCCTCAGGAACAGGGTCATTTCCCTCATAAAATGTGTCAGGGAAAAAATAGGGAAGGAAACGGCCCTCTGTATAGCTCACCCCCGGAATATCGGAGATAAGGCGCAGCGTTGCCCCGCCTCCCACGCTTCCCACCACGGCGTCCAGGCCGATTTCCGGGAAATAAGCGCCGTAAGGCTCGGTACCAATCCAGTTGTCGCCTAAAAACATCATGGCCTTACGCCCTGCCTGATGGACCAGCTCCACCAGCTCCCTGGCTTTTTCCGCCACAAAGCGCTGGATGAAGTCCATATAGTCCCTGTACTGCCTGGTGGGCACGCGGAATGTGGAATTATAATACCCATTGTCAACAATGTCCTCCGGCCTGAGGGAGTAGCCGTATTCCTTCTCAAACTCCTCCAGCGCCTTCACCGACACGGTCGCGCCATAGCCAAACCAGTCCACGAACTTTTCCTTTGCGTCACTTCCGAACACCAGCGTGAAATGGTAAAAAAATGTGGTGAAACGCACAACATCCGTATCCGGGTTATCCTTTAACCACTGTACCAGGTACTCCCTTGCAAACAGTCCTGAAGCCTCCTGGCGCACATCAAAGGGAATTTCATGGGGTTTGTCCCCCCAGTTATTCGTTATGTGATTGTACATCTGGGTAGGGTCCCACACCGCGTATGCCAGGAAGGATACCGTGTATTCGTGAAAAGGCGACGCGTGCTCCAGCACCACGCGCATGGGGGCGGAAACAGCTTCTGCTTTTTTGGTTTCTGCGGTATTCCCGGCGTCTGCGGCGTTTCCGGCGTCTGCGGTATCTCCGGCGCCTTCAAACACACCCTTAAACTCACTGCCGCTGCAAAAACCTTCCGGCATGGACGCCCCTGTCAGCTCCCACTGGGAGACGGGGACTGCCTGGCCTGTGGTGCGGTCCATGACCTCCCACCATTTCTTAGGGTCATGGTAACAGTCCGGTACCACCTGCTGGCCAAAATATCCTTCCATAAAGTCCATTTCCAGATGGTTTCCCACTGCTGTAAAACGCCGGGACATAAGGTAGAGCTGCTGGCATTCCTCCATATGCTTAGCTGCAAATTCATTGTGTCCTCTTGCCACAAAATAGGTGGTATAAATTTCCGCATCCAGAGACTTGACATCCTTATCCAGCTTTGTCCCGTCACTGTCGCGGATGGCATCAGCGCCCCAGCGCTCCATTAACTCTTTTGTCTCGTTCAAAAAACCGGATTCACTGGGAAGTGTAACCCTTCCTTTCGTCTTAGACATGTCTGTATCCTCCCTCTTATCTTCATATTGGCTCTATTCCATAAGCCTATAACTCTTGATTTCGTTTAAATAAAGTATAGCGGATCGCTTTTTTTGTAACAAGACAGCTGAGGGGATTTTATTTGCACATTCTATCATTTTATTTGCATGATTGTATTCTGCAGAATTAATTCCTGTGATATAATTCAAGAAGATAAGACAGTTTCAGAAAAAGACAGTGCGGGGGGAAAGATTACATGGCCTATAAAAGTGTAGTTCTGGAGGACAGTGTTACCATCAACCGGATTATCTCCGTCCACTATTTCCAGTATATGAGCGACTTCTCCTTTCCCGGGGAAAGCCATGACTTCTGGGAACTGGTATGCGTGGACCGAGGCGAAATTGATGCGTTGGCAGGAGACCGGCGTCTGACCCTGAAGAAAGGGAATATTCTGTTTCACAAGCCCAATGAGTTCCACAACGTACTGACCAACGGAAAAGTCTCTCCAAGCCTGGTGGTCATTGGGTTCGAGTGCCATTCCCCTGCCATAAAGTCATTTGAGGATCAGCTCATGTCGGTCCAGGATACGGAAAAAGAGCTCATGGCCCAAATCATCGTGGAAGCCAGAAACACATTCAGCGGAAGACTGGATGACCCTTACCAGGAGGAGCTTATCTTTAACAGCGAACCCCTGACCTTTGGTTCGGCCCAGCTCATCAGCCATTACCTGGAACAGCTGATGATTCATCTATACAGAAGATATTTTTCCTACTCCCTGCCAGTACGTTCTTCCCGCTTCCTGGCCGAGGCCAGCAGCGGGAATGATACCTACAACCGAATCGTCCGCTACATGGAGGAGCATCTGGGCGAACGCATGACCATAGACAGAATCTGCCGGGACAACCTGGTGGGGCGCTCCCAGCTGCAAAAGCTGTTCCGGGACACAAAAGGCTGCGGGGTCATAGAATTCTTTTCCATGATGAAAATTGACACTGCCAAACAAATGATACGTGACAACCAGCTAAATTTCACCCAGATTGCAGACCGCTTGGGATACAACTCCATCCACTATTTTTCACGACAGTTCAAGCAGATTACTACTATGACGCCGTCTGAGTATGCCACCTCCATACGGTTGTTGTCGGAGAAGCCTTAGGATATAAAAACAGCTCCGGTTTTTCTGTACTTTATAAGAAATTTCTCAGCAATTGGTTGGACTGCATATAGGAAAATGTAATCCCCTCTTCCCCCAGTGACCGTGGATTAGCCACCTGCTCTTTTGTCTCTCCATGGCAGTCTGAACCGCCTGACAAAATTGCAACACGGTCTCCATAAAGGAGTCTCACCTCCTCAGCAATCTCATCCTTAGACTGGCATCCCCTATAACTTGTTTTATCGTATGTATAACGAACCTCAATTCCATCCAGTCCGGCATCTATTAACTCATCAATATAAGCCTTCCTTGTTATGGGCTTTCCCTGCCAATTAACTGGTTCGGCAATCAGATATGGATGGGCCAGTATCACAACGCCTCCTGTTTCATGAATTTTTTTAATGATATCCACAGTATCTGGCTTTCTTCTCTTTACCGACAATTCAGAATTCGTCTGAACCATTTTTTTAACCTGGCTCCATTCGGATGCAGCGCCTGAATCGGCAAGGTATTGAAAAATCTGCTTTTTCTGTATACGTTCCGGATGCCTTATGTTTCCAGTCTGGCAAAGCATGTCGTCCCACTCTGCATGATAACCTGCTCTTTTAAAATTTTCCAACATAGTACGATAGGATTCCAGTTTGCTGCCCTGAATTTCTTTTTCCATCTGCCTGAAAAATGGATGCTTCCAGTCACATCCCAAACATACCAAATGTACATCCTCATTTTCTGTATCACAGGAAATTTCAATTCCCGGAATACAGATTATCCCCTTTTTCCTGGCGTATTCCGTCACAGACACCGGACCGTCTTCTGTGTCTATAAACTCTGGCGGTATCACGTCGTGGTCCGTAATAGCCAATACCTTAAGTCCCACTTCTGCTGCCTCATCTATTACCTCTTTAGGCGTCTTCCGGCCATCAGAATGATTGGTATGCGTGTGCAAATCACAGGAATATGCTGCCCTCTTATATGCCATTTACACTCACCTCCCCATTGAAAATATATTGATGTGCTCCTGCACTGCCTGTTTTACTTCCTGCTTTATAGCCGTATCAACCTCCAAAGGATTATTAATCCCGCAGAATTCCCTCATCCCTTTAAGATAACTCTGTTTCACAGCAGTTGATATATTGATTTTGCTAGCCCCGCACTCAATAAGTTTTCTAAAAACCTCCTCAGAAAGACCGCTCCCACCATGAACTACAATGGGAACATCTGTAGCACCGCGCAATTGTTCCACAAGATCATACCGTATTACTGGTGCTCCGTGGTAAATGCCATGCGCGGTTCCAATGGCAGGAGCAAATATATCAATGCCTGTCTGCTCTATATAGAAAAGGCAATCTTTAACCGCAACCCCTGTCCCCTTCTCATTATGTATATCATCTTCAACTCCGGCAATAACTCCAAGCTCTCCCTCTACTTCTTTTCCCAGTTTATGGGCATAGTCAGCGATCTCTTTGGTAAATTCAATATTCTCCTCCATCGGGAGATGGGAGCCGTCAATCATTACAGAATCCCAGAATCCGTCCAGACATCTTCTGGCCAGTTCCTGATCCCTGCAATGGTCCAGGTGCACAACCACTGGCTGCGCCGATAATCCCTTAAGCTGATTAAGCATACCGCCCAGCGCTTCTAATCCAAGGCTTTTTACCGTAGATACAGAAGTCTGCAAAATCACAGGGCATCCGCACGAATCGGCCGCCTCGATTACTGCTCTGGCTGTGGTATAATTAAGAATATTAAAAGCTCCGGCTGCCGCACCATTCTTTCCTGCGTTTATAAGCATTTCTTTTATCTGCATTCTAAATCTCCTCTCATAAATATTGATCTGGCATCCCTTACCTGGCTCTCTTTCGGATATGGCAAGGGACGTCTGGTAACTCCGCCCTGATATCCTAAAATATTCATAGCCATTTTGACGCCTCCTACACCGAGCGGTCCGGTTGTCTGGTTAATCAGACCGGTTATTTTCTGATATAATATATCCGCCTGACAGTTCTCTGCCTTTACCAAATTATACAATTCACATGCTCTATGGGGAATATAGTTTGCGCAGGACAATACGCCCCCAGCCGCGCCGTCTCTGACATTTTCGCAGAATGCTCCAAATGTTCCGGCTAAAATAGAAAAAGAGGTTTCATTGTCCATGGCCTCCATATAGCAGCCTGCGGTATTTGATGCCGTCCCCTTCATACCAATGATATTCGGGTGCTTTGCAAGCTGTGCCACAGTAGCTGTTTCCAAAGAAACGCCTGCCGCATATGCCGGTGCCTGATACAGCAGAATCGGTACAGGAGAGCGTTCTGCCACTTGTTCATAATAACTTCTCAGACAGTCCTGACCCATCTGTTTAGGAAAATAATGAGGTGTCAGCACAAATACAGCATCAACTCCATACTGGGCAATCCTTTTAGTGAATTCAATTGTATGATATTCCGACTCTCTTCCAGTCCCTGCAAATATAAGTTTTTCTTTTGCTGCCACCTTTTTTACAGCAGCTATGACCCGGCAGCATTCGTCGTCCGTCATCATGAAAGATTCTCCATTACTTCCCAAAGGCATGTATCCGCTTATGTCTGTATGATTCAAACGTTCAATATTATACTCAAGCATTTCCGTACCGACTGATTGGTTCTCACTATCAAAGGGAGTTACCACCGGTACAAAAATTCCGTCTACTCTCTTTACCATTCCATTTTCTCCACACCGCGGCATTCCGCGCCGATCTTTGACATATTGACATTTTCTCCCTAAAGCATCCTTCTAACATTTCCTATCAGCGGACAGTTATCAATTACCTCAATAGCCGCCCCGCCAAACAGTCTGGACTTAATATTTATATACGCCTCATTTTCTGCCAGATTTCCTGTCGCCGTCATCTTTTGTTTGTTGGGAATTATGTCCCCGCAGAGCCTAAGAGTCTGCATGGCCTGGGATTGTATTCCCACCACCAGGGCACAGAGCATATGATCCCGTTTTGTATCCAAAGATAATCCCCCAAAGCTTCCTCGTTTCCGTTTCAGGCTCTGTCTGTCGCCTGTAAGGTATGGATGAAACGTCACGCCTCCAGTGTCAAACCGTTTCTCCAGCAAATCCGGCAAAAAACTGCTGTAGAATTCTTCCTTAGACATGTCCGTATAAAACTGTTCCCGAAACCAGTCTATGGCAAATCCGCCTGTGGTAATGGAAAACACCTGCCACAATCCCTTTATACCTGAATTTCTCAGATAATATTTATCATTTGTTACCGGCTTATCAGTCAGTATAGCAATCATCTCACTGCTGCCTGATATACATAATATTTGCCCTTTTTTATCGGCTCCGGCTCCGGCTAAGGCGCTGGCAACATCCTGTGTCCCCAGATTCACCATGGTATTCCTGCCAACCCCCAGCTTCTCTGCCATTTCCGGCAAAACAAGTTCGAAGGTGTTTCCTGCCTCCTTAACCGGCGGCAGTATACTCATAGGCACTCCTGATTTCTCACAAATTTCCTGAGACCAGCCGGAATTATGTACTGTGTCATACATACCGGTAATAGATGCATTTACTTCGTCCATGGCCCATTGTCCTGTCAGTCTTTTAAACAGATAGGTTGACAAATGACCTATTTTATAAATCTTTTTTGTCAGTTCCGGGCGATAATGAAAGAACCATAAAAGAGAGGTCAAGGTCACTCCCCCTGCGTAAGGCAAAGTCCCGGTAATATTCCTATATTTGTCTTTTCCAAAGATATCTATAATCTTCTTTGTATACTCCCTGCTTCTTCTGTCCAGATGAGTTACAATTGGATACAACGGTTTCCCGTCTTTCTCCATCATCACCAGAGATGGGGCGAAGGTATCAAAACTAATTAAACTTACATATGGAAGGAATTCTTTCAGTTCCCTGACCGTCTCATAGAAGGCAGCCTCCACGGTTTCCATACTGAGTTCAACCTGATTTTCTTCTAAAATACGATACTGATAGCTGCGTCTGCTGGCCTTTAATATAGTTCTGTGTTCATCTATCACCGCAGTTTTGACAGATGAGGTACCAAAGTCTGCTGAAAGAGTATACATGACATTCCCCCTATGAAAAGGGGCCGGAGCAAACCCCCGGCCCAGATATTCACGTTATTGATTCTCAGACAGAATCCCTTCCACTCTGTTGGCAACCTGAGCCATTGCATCGTCAATGGAAACATTATTGCCCATCATAGTATTATAGGATTCTCCCATGACATCCAGGATTTCCGTGTAAGCAGGAAATGCTGGCTGTGGAAGTGCATATTCCATACAGTCAATAAATCCTTTAAACGTATCAGTCTGGAAAGCCGGATCTTCGGCAGCCTCTTTGGTCACCGGCAGGCGTCCTGTCTTGATGCCAAAATCAACTGCCAGGTCTTTTGAGGTCATAAATTTAAGATAATCTGCCATTACGTCGGGATGTTCACATGCAGTCGTTATGGCATAACCGGATGTCTGAAGATTGGTCGCATGTCTCTCTGCTGCCGGCAACGGTACGCTGGCCAGTTTTCCGTCTAATTCAGGGTTGGCGCTGATGATTGCACCAATTGCATTTGAACCGGAAATCATAAGACCTGTCTTTTGTTCTGCAAAGTATGCCGCTGCTTCCGGATATCCGGTTTCAGTAGGTCCCGGAGGCACCACACCATCCACAAGCGCCAGGTCAACAAAGGACTGCAATGCCTTTTTATAATTGTCTGAAGTTAAATCAGACACCCATTTGCCGCTCTCATTCTGATAGACTTCATTTACACCAAAGGTCCTGACATATTGGCAGAACCGGGCCTCCCCTGAACCATTTTGGGTACCTACCATACTAAATCCCCAATGCCCATCTTTGGTAAATGTCTTAGCAGTATTTCTAAAATCTTCTACTGTCTCAATTTTATCAATCCCTGCTTCTGCCAGCCAATCTGCCCTGTAAATCAGCGCAACTGGTATTACATGCCAGGGAACCATCATAAGCTGGTTATTTATTTTTCCATATTCCACTACTTTCTCATTTAGGGCGGACATAAAATCCTCTCCCAGAAGGGCTTCATGATCCACAATGATTCCCATATCGTATGCCTGAGACATGAACTCTGTGGGCATAAAAAACGCATCCGGCAGATCACCGCTGGTATTTAGTGCTATGATTTTTTTCGCCATATCATTCACCGGCTGTCCAATCAGTTCAATCTTTACATTTGGATGTTCCTTCATGTATGCATCCGCCATAGCCTGTTCCAGCGGAGCTTCTGTCTCCGTGGCCAATGTTGATAAAATACGCAGCGTAATTGTCTCTTCCGACGAACCGGCCTCTGTACTTTCATCCACCTGCGACTGTGCCGCACCCGAGTCCTTTGCCTCCGATGCCTCCTTACTGCCGCCTGAACAGCCTGACAGTATGGTCACCGACATAGCTGCACACAAAATGATACTCATAAATCTTTTCCTCATATGAAACGTCCTCCTTTTATTGTTTTACAGCTCCTGCTGTTAAACCGCTGATAAAATATTTTTGTAAAAATATGAACAGAATTATCAATGGCAGGCTCGCAATCACAGATGCTGCCATTAAATCATTCCACAAAATCTTATAGAAACCATTTAGCTCTGCAATACCAAGGGGCAGCGTCTTTAACTCAGGTGAGATAATCAGAACCTGGGCAAACATATACTCATTCCATGCCGTGATGAATGCATAAATTGCAGAGGATGATATTCCGGGCAATGTCATAGGCAGCGTGATTTTATAAAAAGCTTTCCATCGGGAACATCCATCAATAATAGCCGCTTCATCCAATTCCAGCGGAATTGTCCTGAAGAAACCAACCATCATCCAGGAACAGAATGGAATTGTAAATGAGATGTACACGCACATCATACCTACCAGACTGTCCTTCAGCCCATACATATCCAATACCTTATAATATGGAATCAGGAGCATGATAGAGGGAAACATCTGCGTCATGAGAATAAATCCCAAAAAGCTCTCCTTTCCCTTAAAACGGAATCTGGTGACCCCATATCCTGCCAGACATGAGAACATGACAGAAACCGCTCCCGCTCCTACAGATATGATGATACTGTTTTTAAAATAAGTAAGAAACGGATACTCCTTCCAAAGTCTCATATACGACATCGCTGTTGGATGTTCGGGAATCCATCTTGGCGGTATTGTAATTGTCTCTGATTCAATTTTAATGGAAGTTGACACCATCCACAGGATAGGTATCAGCACAATGACCACGCAGAATCCCAGTATCAGATACGTGGCGGTTCCACTTAACAATTTCGAACGCCTCATTCCCCCATGGGCTGTTTTAGTCTTCATTATCCAAAAACCTCCTGTAAAGTTTGCTGATAATCAGGCAGACAAAAAATACGACCACAGACATTGAGGCAGCCTTGCCAAAATTAAAATAATCAAACGCCTGTTTATATATCTCAATACTTACAATTGATGTATCGCTTCCCGGTCCCCCCTTTGTCATCAGATAAACAATGGTATAATGTTTAAACCACCATACCGTATCCAAAATCAGCGTTGTGGCCAGAACCGGCTTAATAGACGGAAGAATAATTCTAAAAAATGTCTGTATTTTGTTTGCTCCGTCTACCTTTGCAGCTTCATATATATCGGTGGAAACACTCTGTAATGCTGCCAGCGCATTTACCATCACCAGAGGATACCCCTTCCATATGCATACCAATACCACACTTATAAACGCATATTTGGTATCTCCCAACCAGGATACTCCTCCCTCTGATAATCCCAGAAGCTGCATCCCGTAGTTTAACAGACCATACAACGGATTCATAATCCATTTAAAAATCAAGGCGATGACTACTTCTGGCATAAGCCATGGCA
>OGFR01001228.1_pt1 | contig 12446 bp, 10 predicted proteins | sample 1571001 | NCBI WGS metagenome assembly OGFR01 (sample SAMEA2582064, study PRJEB24529) | metagenome | biome: Human gut stool | place: China | collected 2011 | reverse complement strand
TACACTCTTTCCCTACACGACGCTCTTCTGATCTAAAGTCGAGCGAGAAATACCGCGCTGCAAAACAGGTTTAGCAGCTTGTGGGCAACGACATATAGGCGGGACAAAACGCCTTTATAGCCATAGTCCGAGCGTTAAGAGCGTCGCAGGCATTGGGTAAAGCTGCCTTAAATGAGCAGGGGTGAAACTCCCGCGGTGCTGCCGCTGACAGCCGTTCGTTTCTGCCTTTCATTTTTAATCTTTTTGTTATCCCACGAAAGGGGGATTTTACATTATGGAACAAACAAAGCAAACAACAAAATCACCGGTTGTGCGCGAATACAAAATCGGGGATATTACCTATATTGTCAAAGCCGTTGTTAAGGACGGTGTAAAAGAGGACGCCGCGACAAAGGTACGCCGCTTAATCCATAATGACTTAAACCGGGGAAAAAGCCCGGTATAATGCCGAAAATGTAATCCTATTGCAGACGGACGACGGGTTTTGTGGTATAATACATATAACCTGTTTGTCCGGCTGTCGGAATAGGAGGTAACATGAAACAGTCGGATAAATTGACCGCATACTATTTTCGTGCGGCGCAACAAATAGATACTTTGTACCTTGACAATCAAATGCAAAAACTTCTTTACCACGCAAGCCAAAACGGGATTGCCGCCTTTGCGCTGTATGTGGATAACGGTTATAACGGTTTGAACTTTAACCGTCCCGCATTTTCCCTCATGCAGCAGGATATGAGCGACGGGCGCATTAGTAAAATCGTTGCTACGAGCCTTGACCGTATTTCCCGTAACAGTTTAGATGTGCTTGCTTTTGCAGATTACGCCGTTTCTACGGGCATTTCTCTGGAAACAATCAACGGCGACCATGCAACGCTGGATTGGAACAGACAGCTATATGCTGCACTTGCCGCGAAAGGTGGTGAGTGCAAATGACAAAGACCTTTTCTTTTCAGCAGATTGCTGTCCCCAAAGTGTTAAGCGAAGAAGTCCGCGAAGCCATTTCAAATAATGTTTTGCAATTCTATGTGCGCGATCAGCAGCAGGAAGCGCAGGACGAGGGCATAACGGCTTTATATGAACGCCTTTCACAAGAGGACAAATTAGAGGGTGAGAGCAACAGTATTGCCAACCAAAAGAAGATATTGGAACGGTACTGCCGGGAGCATGGAATTACCGCTTATCGACATTATGACGAGGACGACGGGTATTCCGGTACAAACTTCAACCGCCCCGGATTTCAACGTATGCTTGCCGATATAAAAGCTGGAAAAATCAAGCGCGTTATCGTCAAAGATATGTCCCGTTTCGGGCGTGATTATCTGCAAGTCGGTTTCTACACCGATATGCTGTTCCCCGATTTTGGCGTGCATTTTGTCGCGGTTAATGACGGAGTTGACAGTACGCGGGGCGAAAACGAGTTTACCGCAATCCGCAACGTGTTCAACGAAATGTATGCCCGCGATACTTCAAAGAAGATACGCGCTACTTGGCAATCAAAGGGAAAATCCGGCGAACACCTTACTACAATCCCGCCTTATGGCTATATGAAAGACCCCGACAACAAAAAGAAGTGGATTATTGACGAGGAAGCCGCAGCCGTTGTGCAGCAGATTTTCGCATTGTGCGTTTCCGGCATGGGACCGACACAAATTGCAAAATGGTTAGAGAAAAGCGAAATCCTCAATCCTACTTTCTATTGGTTGTCAAAGGGTATGAAAGTCGGCAACAAGCCGAAGCCGGGGGCAAACCCGTACAAGTGGACGAATGAAACGGTTTCCCGTATGCTTGAAAAGATAGAGTATTTAGGGCATACCGTAAACTTCAAGACCCGAAAGCAATCCTACAAGAGCAAAAAGAAGTTGTGGAACGACCCGTCCGAATGGGTGATCTTTGAGAACACGCAGCCGCCGATTGTAGAGGAAAGTGTATTTCTCATTGTGCAGAACATACGCAAATCCCGCCGCCGCCCCACCAAAATGGGCGATATGGGTATTTTCTCCGGGCTGCTTTATTGTGCAGAGTGCGGCGGTAAAATGTATCAATGCCGAGCAACGAACTTCACCGAAGAACAGAAGTATTTTATCTGTTCAACCTATCGGAAAGGCAAAGACTTGTGTACGACCCATTCAATCAAAAATGTTGTTCTGTATGAAATCGTTTTGAAAAACCTACGGGAAGCAATCGACTATGTAACAGAGCATGAAGCCGAGTTTGTGCAGGAAGCAGCAGACAGCCGTTTGCGAGAGCGCGACGCAGAGTTTTCCCGCAAGCGCGAAACACTTTCCAAAGCTGAAACCCGTATTGCCGAGTTGGATAATCTGTTTAAGCATTTATATGAGGACAATGTAACCGGGAAATTGTCTGACGAACGGTTTATCAAAATGTCCCATGATTACGAATTGGAGCAGAGCAATCTAAAAGCTATGGCAGAAGTGCTACGGGAAGAAATCAAGCAGCAGGAAAAACAAAAGACCAACGTTAAAGCGTTTATCAGCGCGGTAAAGAAGTACACCGATATGCAGCAGCTTGACGCTGCTATGCTACGGGAGTTTATAGACCGTATCGAAGTTTCCCATACCGACAAAAAATCCAAGACAAGGGAAATCACGATTGTATACAACTTCATCGGTGCATTTGATTTTGAACGGGCGAAAGAAAAAGCCCAAAATACAACGGAAAAACAGCAAAGAACGGCATAGCCGTTTGGCTACACCGTTCCTTGCTAAAATGTTTTCTTAATTCACCGCCCCATTTGGGTATGTGTTTTACGAACAGTCCCTCCGGTATTTCCGTCTGCATCCGGACAAAGTCACCTATCACTATCTTAAAATTCATTCTGTCGCTAAAGTCGTACATGAAACCAATTCCGTCATTTTCGTCAATGTCATCACAGCATTTGACGTCCGCCAGCCTGTCCAGTTTTTCAATGGTATCTCCCTGAAAGAATTCCTGCCATACAAAGCCGGCGTCGGAAAAGCTGGTTTCCCGGGGCAGCCCCACCATGAGCCGTTCGGGTGTTTCCTTATACATGATGCGTTTCATTTCAGCCATAATACGCTTTCCTCCTACAAATCTCATATCTGAGAAATTAATCGGAAGATAATCATTTAGCCGGGCATTTTTCATTCTGGCCTGTGAAGGCGTAATCCCATGGTGCTCCTTAAAGGCACGGGAAAAAGAAGAATGAGACTGAAAACCGTATTTCACCGCCGCATCAAGAACAGAAATATCCGTATTTTTAAGATCGTATCCGGCCAGTGTCAGTCTTCGTTTTCTTACATAATCAGAAATGCTGATCCCCGAGATAAAATTGAAAATACGCTGAAACAACGCGGCCGGACTCATGGCTATTCTGGATATTTCATGATAATCGATTTCACAGCCATCGGGAATTATTTTTTCCAAATATAGGATTACGTCATTGAATGTTTTGCTGCTGTTCATAATTACCTCCGTCACTCCATATATTATCAAATTTACCGGCCGCTTTCTTTTCATTTCACGTACATATTATGTCACTTTATGACTATCCCCAGCCGCTTCGCCAGTTCCGCCGCCTGATATAAATCCATGACCGCCCCCCGCACCTCTGAACACTCATCGGAAAGCACCAGCCCCTTGATATCGCAGGTGGTAAAGTCCATTCCCTTAAGCGGAGTCTTAAAAAAGCTGGCATTCTGAAGCCTGACCTGGCTGAACGTAACGCCTTTGCACTTGCACTGCGCGAAATTACCATTTTCTAAATCGGTATCTTCCACCCGGAAAGACTCCAGCTTCGAGTCGTCTAAATTCAAATACTGCATACTGCAGTCCGTGATCGTCACATCCTTTAAGCTGCTCTCTGTCATCCTGGCCCCAGTCCCCTTCGACCGCTGAAAGGACACCCGTCTGAGAAAGCTGTCGCGGAACAGACAGTTGGAAAAGTTACAGGAGATAAACAACACATCGCTGAATTCCGCCTTTTCAAAATTACACCCCTCGAAACTGCAATTTTCAAACTTTACTCTGGAAAAACACAGGCCGGAAAAATCTTCCTCCTGTGCCGTCATATTCTTTAAATATGCATTCTGGATCCGCTCGTCCTCTTCCCTGCTCTGATGAAGAAGCTCTGTCTCCTCCGACACAAGTTCATATACTTCAGGCAGCCACGGCTCCGCCAGTTTCATTCCCGCCATACGCTTATTCCTTCCTTTCTGACACGTTCTGAATTGCACGATGCTCCCATTGTATCATAAACACAGCATTCGTAAAAGACCTGACTGCTTACGCATACTCACACTCCAGAAATTCCCGCAGGAAATGTCAAGATTAAATTTCTTACTTACGTTAAGATCATCTCATCAATCATCCAACACAGGAGGTATTCACATATGAAATCAATCACAACACGGACGCTGGAACTGAAAGGAAGCAGTTATGAGATCGGACAGGCGCTGGGACGCATAGCGGCCTCCATTCCTCCGATGAAGAATTACTATACATCCGGATATGAAAACTTCGGTGAAGCCGAAGCCCGTCAGGCGGAAACGCTGTTTGACCGGTGGTGCCCGGGACTGAATGAGGAGCTTTCCGGTTTCGCCGGCGAACTGAACGTCCCTCTGGAATCTGTCATCTACTATGCCATGACCTATTTAAAGCCTAACTGCAGCCACTTAGCCCTGCTGCCCTCCAAATCCTCGAACGGACACCCGCTTATTGCGCGCAACTATGAATTCAACGACGAGCTGGAGGATTTCCAGCTGATTAAAACCAGTGTGGAAGGGAAATATACGCATATGGGTACCAGTGTCTTAAGCTTTGGACGGGAGGATGGCTTCAATGACCAGGGGCTCGCCGTCACCATGAGCTCCTGCGGATTTCCGGTCGGCGCCGACAAATGTATGCGCCGGCCTGCACTGGAGGGCCTGCAGTACTGGGCGGTTATCCGCTCGCTTCTGGAAAACTGCCGCGATACCAGGGAGGCGCTCCACTTTTTAAAGGGCATGCCCATCGCCTACAATCTCAATCTGATCCTGCTGGACCGTTCCGGAAATGGCGCCCTGGTAGAAACACTGGATGGCAGAATGGCGGTCCGTCCGCTGGATGAAACCTCCCCGCTTCCCTACCTCCACGCCGCCAACCATGCCGTAATCCAGGAACTGGCATCCTTAGAACCGGAGGCCATGGTCCATTCCCTGAAACGGTATGACTATATTAAGAGCATTGCAGACAGCGCGGAAACGCTCACGGTCAGCCAGTTAAAAGCTATGCTTCTGGCCCCCTATCCGAACGGGCTGTGCTGCCGTTTCTATCAGGATTTCTTTGGCACAACAAAAAGCATGATCATCGATCCGATGGATGGTATAATAGAATTATGCTGGGGCGGACGGGCAGAAAACGGCTGGCATACGTACCGGCTGAGCGATCCGCTCCCCGCTTCGGAAGAAGTGATCTCCATCTCCTGTGAACCCGCGGCTCCGGATATGTTCCGTTTCGCCCCGAATCCATTCGCATAACCTTAAGATTCAGCCAGATTGTACCAAAACACGCTGCCCACTGTGACGCACAGCTGACGGAAAGCAATTTTCAAACACGCTCTGGCCGAAAGGAGCCTGACCATGGACTATTTAAAAGCGCTGGAACGCGCCATTCTCTACATCGAAAATCATCTGGGCGAAGACATCAAAGTCGAAGACGCGGCTGCCGCGGCCGGATACTCCTACTACCACTTTACCCGGCAGTTCAATGCCCTGCTGGGTGAAAGTGTGGGCAGCTACATCCGGAAACGGCGGATCGCCAAAGCCGCCAAGGAGCTGCTCTATACGGACAGGCGGATCCTCGATATCGCTTTAGACTGCGGATTCGAATCTGCGGAAAGCTTCAGCCGCGCCTTCAAGTCGCTTTACCTCACCAGCCCGGTCTCCTACCGGAAGAACCGGCTCGATCTGTTCATCGGATCCAAGCCACAGCTGGAGGGGGAACGCCTCACCCATATCACGAAGAACCTGACAGTCCATCCCGTCATTGTGGAACTGCCCGATATCATGGCCGCCGGTCTGCGCGGCAGCACCACGCTGAACGATAACGTGCTGCCCGGCCTCTGGGCCGCCTTTATGGAAATGTCTCATCAGATACCCCACCAGATCCCCGGCGGGAGAGGCTTCGGCATCTGCGAGGCCTGCGGCCAGGGCAACACGCTCTACAGCATGAATGGGGATGTTCTCTTCTCAGAGGTCGCAGCAGTCGAGGTCAGCAGCTTTGACGGCCTCCCTGCGTCATTTGTTCCAAAGATCATAAAAGGAGGGCGCTACGCGGTATTCACACACACCGGCAGCCTCTCCCTCCTTCAGGACAGCTATTCTTATATCTGGGGCACCTGGTTTCTTGGAACGAATGAGAAGCTGGATGCGCGGGAAGATTTTGAAGTATACGATCAGCGATTTTCAGGATATAACAACCCGGAATCCCAGATTGATCTCTATATCCCAATTCACTAGTGCTGCCCGGGTTAAATACGCCGGGCGGCACTAGTACTGCATTGCGCAGTGCAGTACCAGTACCGCATTACGCAGCGCAGTACCAGTACCCCGCCGCGCTCATCTCCAGCGCAGCTCACACAGACCGCACGCGGGCATGGACAGCCTTACAAGGCTCTCTCCCCCGTTCCACTCCATGGTCTCCGTCACTTCTCCGCGGCAGTTCTTCACGGTAACCGACACCGCCCTTTCCGGATCCAGAATAAGTATTTGCTCCTGGGCGTGCAGGGCGTTGACAAAGTAAGAGATTACCTTCTTCGCAGCCGGACGGATCACTCTTCCCGCAGAATAGTGAACCAGGATCTCCTCCGTTTCATTTTCCACGCTCACCTCCGGATAGAGGTTTTCCGGCTCCTTCGCATGGATCACAGTCGTCTGTAGCAGTGCTCTGTGCTGTCTCATAAAATCCAGCCAGAACCGGAGCATCTCCGTAATCCCCTCTTCCAGATCCGCCAGGCGGACCGAGATCTGCGGAACGCCGAAGAGACAGCTCAGGACCTGTATGGCCGCGGCCTCCGGGCTCTCCCCGCGGTTCCACATCAGCATATCCGAATGGACGGCGCTGTGTCCGCACAGGAGCCGCAGATCCGTACAGCCGACCCGGTTGGTCACCGGAGAACAGGGACAGTCTGCGACGCGGAACATATTTCCATACCTGCGCATGTTGGGTCCGATATAGCGCTGCCGGAATTCAATCAGCAGATTCTCCTTTTCCTTCCGCAGAGTCTCCCGTACGCTGGTCATAAACACATCCAGCGCCTCCTGGATATCCCTGAAATCCATTCCCTCCTTCCACACAGGAGTGCCCTCTCTTATATAAAACTCATCGATAAAATCCAGCTTCAGCCCATCTAAATCCCATTCCCGGACAGCTTTTAAATAGACTGCCAGCAAATACTCCCGTACCTCCGGATAACGCAGATCCAGAACTCCGGCTTGCTGCCGCTCATCGTAGCAGAGCAGTTTATCGGAGAAACGGTCCCAGCAGCCTGTGTTCTTTCCCACAAACGGTACGGAAAACCACAGCATATACTTAATCCCCATGGCGTGAACCCGCCGTATATGCTCGGGAAAATCCGGAAATTTCCCAGGCTCGGGGGCCCAGTCCCCGCAAAACGCGTATCCACGGTTATTATCCCCGGTCTGCCAGCCGTCGTCCACGATAATCGTATCAAAGCCCATTTTCGCAGCGCGCTCTGCCTCCTCCTCAACAATAGAGGCATTGATATCCTGATGCCAGGAGTACCAGAAAGAGTACACCGGCTCTCTGGCCGCGTCCGGCACCTCCATGACAGGCGGCATTGCCTCCTCCCACCACTGCCTCACCTGATCCAGCGTATCCCAGTACGGGACATCTTCCTGCGACTCCCACAGCCGGAAGGAATATCCCGCGTTCAGCTTCTGCGGACTCAGAAAAAACCGGATCTTAACGGCCATCCGCCCGTCTTCCTCATGCACTCCGGCATTCATATCTACTTCCTGGCACAGCTCCGAAGCTGCGATCGTATGTCTGTTCCTGCTTTCGGAATTGAAGAAACAGACGACAGGAGCCGAGACAGCTGTCATGGACGCCACCGGCGCCTCCCAATCCGCTTTCAGCGCCCGGTCGGCACGGCAGTTCGGATGCCACCGTCCGCAGATATCGATAATGGGAAAGGAATAACGGATTTCAACGGCAGTTCCCATATTCGAAATACGGTCTGACTGAAGCTGAAACTCCATAACGGTCCTCCCCGCCCCGTTTTCTGTCATGGAAGCGGTACAGGATACAGCCGCCTCCGAAATCACCTCAAATTCACCAACCTTCAAAATACTTTCCATCTCTCTTCTCCTTTCAGTCTGCCTGCTGTGTGTCCCCGAATGATTTTGACCTCTTTATACTTTCCATATAATCGATGAATTCAAATATATTTGTATATGGATTACATTCATGGGATAAAACCTTTTCGTATCTTTTCTGTTGGAAATTATGTAAATACTTTGCATGCTGATAAGCCGTTTTCTGCTTATCTTTAAGCCAGTGATAGATATCCGTAGTCTCGCAGTAACCAGGGAATACCTGCCTTAACTCATTTTTCAGCTGTGCTTTCATCTGATAAGCAGTTAAGCCATAAGGGATATTCTTTTTTAAATGCAGCATAAACCATACTTCAAATGATGGATTAGAAAAAATACAGCGTAATCCTTCATCATACATTCCTCTGATTAAATCAAACGCTAACTGAATATTGGGGTTGGAAGCCGGGTCCGAATCAAAAACACAATATGCCCGATCCCCCAACTCTAAATCAAGCTGATCTTTTCTGACAAAAGTCTTGGCACGTGTTACGATCCCTACCGCATCAGTACATTTCGGATCTTTGGGAATGACTTCCGCATTATACTCCCTGATTTCAAAATGCTTTAAATATATTTCTTCCGTATCTCCTTCTGTAAAAATATAAATCTTCGCTCTCTGTTTCTCTTTTGTGTTTCTCCCTTTTATTTCTCTTCCGCGTTCTCTTTTGTTCATTTTCTTACTCCTTTATATAAGGAATAGCGCCATATCTCCCCTTTAAATAACCCAATTCGATATTATCTTTTTCTCTTATTATATAATCATCCAGCAGCTTCAGAAATGTAGCTCCCTGATCATCTTTATCAACAAAATAAACCTGACCCTGATTTAATAAATTTAATATTTTAGTATCATGCGAAGCAAACAGCAGCTGCACCTGATTATGCTCCGGTCCTAATTTTCCAATCAATTTTAAATAATACTCTGTTAATTTCGTATGGTAATTTCTTCCCAGTTCATCCTCTAATATAAATCCGCCTTCACTTAAATACAATAGTTCAGCAATATCATATACGATACTCTTGGTGCCGGAAGAATCCTCCTCCAAATCGATACTATATTCATAATTTTGTTTATTTTTATGCGTAACATAGATTTGAGGTTCCGATTCCGGAATATTATCTAAATCCGTCTCGGGAAGCAGTCTTGAGATCATGTCCCTGATTATGTCTAACTGTTGTTTTTCAATCTTCCTGTTTTTAACGTAAATATCCGTTATATTAAAGTCTGCTTTTCTGAGTGAATCGAGCAGTACAGCCTTTTTTTCTTTATTGTCAACGATATTTTCCAAAACATCGCTGATTCTCACATTCTCATATTGCTCAAACATGCTTTCAAACCAGGAATAGGCCAGCGATAGTTTATGATATCCCCACTCCGCCGCTACTGGCAGATACAAGCGATTTGCGTTCGTCCTTTCAGATAATTCTTTCTGTCTGGAAACGTCATTTCCTCTAAAATTGTATTCATTTCCATTTTGCCGTTCAAAAACTGTAGTTGGTTTTGCCGTATAGTAGGCCAACAGATATTCTTCCTCCACCCGGGTGGAGCTTACAGAAAAACCATACACGTATTTTATACCCTGATATAAATAGATAAATTCAAAACCGGAAGGCTGCCTTCGCGTCTGGTCATCTAACATAAATGGTTCCGCATTAATTTTAGACTTTTCTTTTCTGCTAATCGTATTTTTGATAAATTTAATTGCAAAATAAAATGAATCTATAATATTAGATTTTCCACTTGCATTTGGCCCTATTAAGCCAATTGTATTATATAGTTTATATCCAGGCTTTTCTACTGATATACACCATCTGTCGTCAGGCTTGTCATCAACTTTTGCAAAATTAATAATCACCTCATCTTTTATCGATTTATAGTTGCTGACCGCGTATTGAACTAGCATAGATACACCTCTTTTCTCAATATATTATATTAACATTCGTAGTTTTTATTCGAAATCTTATTCTATATCTTCAATTATACATGTTTTGTTTTATTTTACAACATGAAAGCATGAAAAAAGAATGCTTGTAGTATAAAAACTACGCATTCTTTCTCCGTATTGGAAACCATATCGTTCTCAGTCAGAACGCCTGCCCGAAAAGACAGATTCTTATTTAATATCGCTGAACAGTATTTCCGCCAGCGCCCCCACCAGTACCGTATTTTCCTCTATGCTCTGTATAGTTAGAAGCGCATCACCTCTCTGTTTTTTTACCGCCTCTAATATCGCTTCCTTCTTATCATAAGAAATCTGCGCCCTGTTTAAAATCTCGAATGCCTGATCTGCCCGGTCCATAGAGGCCATCTCCATACCGGTTCCAAATCGCACCTCCACGGTTTTTACGGAGGGGATTCCCGAAAGCTCCAGTGTCAGATTTTTTCTCACCTCATCGTAGGAGACAACCGCATCCACACGCTCTCCTTCGACGGTCACTTCCGGAACCACATATTCCACATTCCGGAAATTCAGCTTCCATGACCGCATTTCCGGAACCGCACTCCGATTTCCTTCAACACCGCCAATTACGAAACGGGTAAGCGGGCTCCACTCCAGGGAAAGCCGCGTTACAGCCCACCTGTCATCATTTTCCCCATCTGCCTCTGTTCTCCCGTCGTCTTCCCATACGCTGAAACAGCCGTCCGCGCCAGGGAAAATATCGGCCGCCATGCAGTTCGGATTCCCCGTGCCTCCCATCCTGTCAAGGCTTCTGGGAATGATCGCTCCCGCCTTTGCAAGCACCGGCATCTGCTCTAAGGTGCGGTAAAGCATCATCTGTTTTCCGCCCAGATATATCCGCGAATTCTGATAATCAAACCAGATTCCATCCGGAATCCAGGCTTTCACGCCCGCCAGATCCGCCTCCAGATCCATCCGCTCCGTAATGGGCGCGGCCAGCAGTTCCGAGCCGAAATAATATTCATTCGGGAACTCATAGGCCTCCTTCTGTTCCGGCTCCTCCCAGTACAGCGGCCGAACCAGAGGACAACCCTCGAAGCTGGTCCGGCGGTTCGCGGTATAGAGATAGGGGATCAGTTCATGACGGAGCCGCAAAAAGTCTCCCATAATCATCTCGGCCCGCTTATTGAAATTCCAGGGTTCCTTACCGCTGAACGGATTGGAGGTGCTGTGAAGCCGGTTGATCGGTGAAAACACGCCAAGCTGCACCCAGCGCGCCGCCAGTTCATCATCCCTGGCCCCCATCATGTGTCCTCCGATGTCATGGCTCCACCATCCATATCCCACGTTGCTTGCCGAAGCCGTAAAATACGGCTGAAACTGAAGACTCTCCCAGCTTATGATGGTGTCCCCGGAAAATCCGACGGGATACCGATGGCTGCCAATTCCCGCATACCGGGAAAATGTAAGGCCCGCGCCTCCCGCCCGTGTGCTGTCCAAATAGTGGTAATGGTTCAGCATCCAGAGCGGATCCAGGCCGGGAATCCTGGTTTTCTTCCCCTGCTGCCAGTCCACCCACCAGAAATCGACGCCGTCCTCTTCCATCGGGTGGTGCAGCACATCGAAGTACGCCTCCAGAAACGCCCGGTCCGTCACGTCGAACTCTACCGCTGTCCCGCCTGCCGGATCGATTCCCAACGCCTCCGCCATTCGCGGATACGCCTCCTCATGGGCGCGCACCCCGTCCGCCGGATGGACATTCAGGGTAACCTTCATTCCCTGTTCATGGAGCCACGCCAGAAACTCCGGCGGATCAGGGAACAGCTCCCGGTTCCAGGTATATCCGGTCCACCCGGTCCCATATTTCGGCGGAATATCTACCAGATGCCAGTCCATATCGATGACTGCCACGGAAAATGGGATCTGCTCTCTTTGAAAGCGCACCATCAGCCTCTTATACTCCTCTTCCGTATATCTATGGTACCGGCTCCACCAGTTTCCAAGCGCCCACCGCGGAAGCAGAGGCGTATTCCCGCACAGCCTGTAAAAATCGCGGATACATTCCTGATAGCGGCGTCCATAACCGAAGAAGTAGAAGTCCAGCCCATCTCCTCCGCGCAGCGTAACCCAGCCGTCCTCTCCAATGACCATGGAGCCGCTGTCATCAATCACAGTAAAGCCGTCTCTG
>OGFR01001227.1_pt1 | contig 12446 bp, 9 predicted proteins | sample 1571001 | NCBI WGS metagenome assembly OGFR01 (sample SAMEA2582064, study PRJEB24529) | metagenome | biome: Human gut stool | place: China | collected 2011 | reverse complement strand
GTGCAGTATTGATTGTGATACCACGTTCTTTTTCTTCAGGTGCTCCATCGATTGCATCGTAAGCCTTGAATTCTGCCTGACCTTTTTGCGCAAGTACGCTAGTGATAGCAGCAGTTAAAGTTGTTTTACCGTGGTCAACGTGACCGATAGTTCCAATGTTAACATGTGTTTTGGATCTATCAAATTTTTCTTTTGCCATTGCAAATTCCTCCTGTGATTTTATCAAGTTTATTTTAATTCAATTTGTTTATAAAAGCAACATTTAAAGTGAATTAAGCGTTGTTTTTAACGATTTTTTCTGCGATAGACTTAGGTACTTCTGAGTAGTGGTCAAATTTCATTGAGTAATTACCACGACCCTGAGTGAATGAACGCAAGTCTGTTACATAACCGAACATCTCTGACAGTGGAACATAAGCCTTAACCATTACGGCATTGCCTCTTTCTTCCTGATCATTGATCTGTCCGCGGCGTGATGAAATATCACCCATTACAGAACCCATGTATTCAGTTGGAGCTGTAACTTCAACTAACATGATTGGTTCCAGAATTACCGGCTTACATTTCTTAGCAGCTTCTCTTAATGCCATTGAAGCAGCGATCTTATAAGCCATTTCACTTGAATCGACATCATGGTAAGAACCATCAAACAGCGTAGCCTTGATATCGATTACCTGATAACCAGCAACTAAACCGTTCGCTAATGCAGCTTCAGTTCCTTCACCGATACATTTAATGTATTCTCTAGGTACTGATCCGCCGACAGTAGCATCAACGAATTCAAAGCCTTTACCTTCTTCAAGCGGTTCGAATTTGATCCAAACGTGACCATACTGACCACGTCCACCTGATTGCTTAATGTACTTACCTTCACAGTCAGCAGCCTGACGGATTGTTTCACGGTAAGCAATCTGCGGAGCACCAGTATTAGCTTCTACCTTAAATTCTCTGCGCATACGGTCAACGATGATATCCAGGTGAAGTTCACCAACACCGGCGATAATCGTTTGTCCTGTTTCAGGATCTGTATATGTTTTGAAAGTAGGATCTTCTTCAGCAAGCTTCTGAAGTGCTAATGTCATCTTGTCCTGATCGCCCTTTGACTTAGGTTCAACAGAAATCTGAATAACCGGTTCAGGGAATACCATTGATTCAAGAATGATATGAGAATCTTCAGCACACAGAGTATCACCCGTTGTCGTATCTTTTAAACCTACGGCAGCAGCAATATCACCTGCATAAACTTCATCAATTTCCTTACGGGCATTAGCATGCATCTGAACGATACGTGCAAAACGCTCACGTTTGCCTTTAGTAGCATTTAATACATATGTACCTGATTTAGTAGTACCAGAATAAACACGGAAATAAGTCAGCTTACCGATGAATGGGTCAGTCATAACCTTAAATGCCAATGCAGAGAATGGTTCACTGTCACTAGCATGACGAGCTACATCTTCACCATCTTCAGTCTTACCGATGATTGCCGGAATATCCAGCGGTGAAGGCAGATATTCAATAACGCCGTCCAGCATTAATTGAACGCCCTTGTTCTTATAAGCAGATCCGCAGAATACTGGGAAGAATTCACCAGTACATACAGCCTTACGAATCGTAGCCTTTATTTGTTCGATTGTTGGTTCTTCACCTTCAAGAACCATCATCATTAAGTCATCATCAAAATCAGCAATTGCTTCAATTAATTCTTGACGCTTAACTTCCATTTTTTCTTTTAAATTCTCAGGGATATCGATTTCAACAATATTTACACCGAAATCACCTTCGAAATCATAAGCTTTTCTTTCGATGATATCAATGATACCATTGAAATCACTCTCAGCACCGATTGGTAATTGAACAGCAGCACTCTTAGCACCTAAACGGTTGATAATTGTAGCGCAGCTCATATCAAAATCAGCACCGGTAGCATCCATCTTATTAACGAATACGATACGTGGTACACCATAAGCTGAAGCTTGACGCCAAACTGTTTCAGTCTGAGGTTCAACACCAGCCTTTGCATCTAATACTGTAACCGCACCGTCAAGTACACGCAGTGAACGTTCAACTTCAACAGTGAAGTCAACGTGCCCCGGAGTATCGATGATGTTTACACGAGTATCAGGGTACTGAGATTTAGTACCAGCCCAGTGTGCTGTAGTAGCGGCAGAAGTAATTGTGATACCTCTTTCTTGTTCCTGAGCCATCCAGTCCATTGTTGAAGCTCCATCATGAGTTTCACCAATTTTATGGTTAACACCTGTGTAATACAGGATACGTTCAGTTGTAGTCGTCTTACCAGCATCGATGTGAGCCATGATACCAATGTTACGAGTATTTTCTAATGAATATTCACGTGGCATAGTTCAAGTCCCCTCTTACCAACGGTAGTGAGCAAATGCTTTATTTGCTTCAGCCATTTTATGAGTATCGTCTTTCTTCTTAACAGAAGCGCCAGTACCATTTGCAGCATCGATAATCTCAGCAGCAAGTCTTTGCTCCATTGTCTTTTCATTTCTTAAGCGAGCATAGTTAACGATCCAGCGTAAACCTAATGTTAACTTTCTTTCCTGAGAAACTTCAACTGGAACCTGATAGTTAGCACCTCCGACACGGCGTACTTTAAGTTCTAATAACGGCATAACATTTTCCAATGCTTGTTCGAAAACTTCCATTGGTTTACGTTCTGTCTTTACTTCAATAATATCAAATGCGTTATACAGAATAGTCTGAGCTACCCCTCTTTTACCATCAATCATGATTTTGTTGATTAAACGAGTAACCAACTTAGAGTTGTAAATCGGATCTACTAACACATCACGTTTTGCTATATGTCCTTTTCTAGGCATTATTACTTCCTCCTTTCACGATTAATGCTATTTCTTAGCAGCTTTAGGTTTCTTAGTTCCATATTTAGAACGAGACTGATTACGAGCATTAACACCAGCACAGTCTAATGTTCCGCGTACGATATGGTAACGAACACCTGGTAAATCCTTAACACGTCCTCCACGGATCAATACAACACTATGTTCCTGTAGGTTGTGACCGATTCCTGGGATGTAAGCTGTAACTTCCATTCCGTTTGACAAACGAACACGAGCATATTTACGAAGTGCTGAGTTTGGTTTCTTTGGTGTCATTGTACCAACACGAGTACATACTCCACGTTTTTGTGGTGAACTCAGATCGGTAGGACGACGCTTCAAAGAGTTGTAACCTCTATTTAAAGCAGGAGATTTAGAAACCCATACTTTATTTGTACGACCTTTACGTACTAACTGATTAATTGTAGGCATGATTGTCCTCCTTTCGTGCTAACACACATTTCCGGGTGTGTCATATTACGGCATAAATTAATGTTCCATCTTTCAGGAACATATTCACGCTAGCTTTGTAATTGTAAAACAACCAGAAACGTTTGTCAATCTATTTTATAAAAAAATTAATGCAATTTCATAAAAATCTCAATAAAAGCAGTTTTTTCGTTCATAATGATGCTTCAGCTTAATAAAAGACCTGTCCGCAAAAGACAGGTCCTATATTGATTAAAGCTTATTTAGCTGCTTGATTCAAACAATCAGTAACTGCGTCAAGAATACGATTTGATGTCAAAGTAGCACCAGCTATCGTATCAACATTTACTGAATTCTGTTCAGCAATTGCTGTCGGCAGACCTTCAAGAGCTGGCTTAGCAACGGCTTCCGTTTCATGCTGTTCAACGATTTCAACCTTACTGATCTTACCATCGGCAATGGTTGTCTTTACATTCATTTTACCTTCCTGACCATCAACAGATGCTTCATATTCACCATCCGTCAAGGCTTTACTCATATCGAAACGATCAGTTTTCACAGCTTCATCTCTGACAAATAGTTTTTCATCAAGAAGATTTGATGCCGGTTTAGCTGTATAACCCTCAGCCAATTCACCACTCATTAATTCACGGGCTGCCAGACGGCCGAATACGATAGGTCCCATAACGCCGGTACCGCCAGATACAAAGCGTCCCCAGATACCGCCGGTAACTTCACCAGCCGCATATAAGCCAGGAATGACTGTTCCATCTTCAGCAAGCACCTGCATCTTATCATTTACAGTTACACCGCCTAAAGTCATTACAACTAATGCCTTTAAAGGTACGGCATAATATTTATCGCCTTCAATTTTATTAACAGCAACATTATAAGCTGTCACTGTACCGTCATAGCTGCGGCCAAAGCTGTCCGTGCCGCCGGCTTCCACAGCCGCATTGTACTCTTCAACTGTTTTAGCTAATTGTTCCGCCGGCATATTCAGCTTGCCTGCCAATTCTTCAATTGAATCAGCAGTTACAACCTTGCTGTGGCCTTTGCCATTTTCAGGTTCATATAAATAAGTCCACATCATATCAGCACCAGCTGCTTTCAGATCTTCAATAATCTTATCAGTGAAAATATCATATTGAATTGCTTCCGGCTGTTCTTCCAACGCAACCTCACGCTCTTCAACTTCAGCAAGTGTTTCATCTACGAAACGTTCGCCGTTCTTATTCACACAGATACCGCCGGCCTTCCATGTATAGGTTGGCGCGATTGAACCAATACCAGGCGCAACTTCAAGTCCCATCGGGAAAGTAGGAATATAAGTCATTGTTTCTTCATCAACCTTAGCGCCTACTTCCTGCATCATTCGAATACCATAACCATCAGCCGCAAATGAACCGCCAGCCAGATAACTAGCACCATTTTCCGCAAATTCTCCCATCAGCTTGGCATTGCCTGAATAACCGCCGGTTGCAACGATAATCCCTTTTTCTGCCGTATATTTTACGGTCTGACTTGTTTCATTATTGACCGCCAATACTGATAAAATTTGACCTTTATCATTAGGCATCAGTGTTTTCGCTTCAGTCATGAAATCAATGGTTACATTTTCAAGACCCGCTACCACTGTATCCAGAATTTCATGCGCCGCTGATTTATATTTTTCTTTATTATCAGGGCTGGCTTTATAAGTTCTAGGTACACTGTAAAGCGCATGTTCAGGGGCAAATACTGAACGATGACCTTCTTTATCCGTACTGAACTGGTTATCACTTAAACCATGATCCCAAAGCCATTGAATCATATCTACATCTTCATCAACAAACTTTCTGATTAATTCTTCATTCCCTTTATGAGCACCATTTTTCAAAATATCCTGAACAAATGATTCCTTAGTATCCTCAATTCCGTCAAGTTCTTGGATAATTGTCTCAGCGCCGGACATCGATCCGCTTGTATAATTCAAAGAACCGCCTGTATTATTTGTTTTCTCTACAATAATAACACTCTTAGCGCCGCTTTCAACCGCTTGAATTGCCGCTGAAAGACCAGCACCGCCGGCTCCTATGATAATAACGTCAGCGCTCTTTTCCACATCCGCACTAACCACTGGCTGATTATCATCAGTTTTCGGCGTTTCGTTTTGCGGCTTAGAGCATGCGGCTAATGAGATTGTCATCAGCAATGCACAGCAAATACTTACTATTTTTTTCATCCTTTTCATCCTCCTATTCTTATTTTAGCACTTGATAAGTTATTAACTAGTCAAAAATCTTCGATAAATTTAATGTTTTCATAACTTTTTATACTTGATATTTAATTTTAATAAAATTATGTTAAAATGATAACATGAAAAACATCGCAACCTATGACCTCTTAAAACCTGATCCGCTCTCAGAGATTCTGCTGTCTCTGGATTTTCGTGTGCTTAGTTATGTGGATTGGACTGAACAGGAGAACCGGATTATTAATAATGAAATTCTGCCGCATTTTAAACTTGTCGCTGTTGAAAGAGGCAGCATTGAACTGATGATTAAGGATCAGCGGTTATTAATTGAAAAGGGAGATTTGGCAATCATACCGCCATATACCTTATTCACCGCTGCTTGTCTTACCGAAGAAAAAGCCCATCTTTATATTTTTCACTTTGATTTGAAAACAGATCTCATGCGCAACAGCTTTGCGAAGCTGTTCAGCTGCCATCAGCTGACGGTATATTCAAAATTATTTACGGAACAAGATCTGTTTTGGTTCTCAACCTTTTCTCATCAAAATGCTGATAAACCCGGCTATTATTTCAATTTGGAAGTATTGCTGAAAAAAGCACTGGCTGCTATTTTGATGAATGCGAACGCCTATTATGCCGCCAATGCCGACCGAGCCGCCAATAATACAAGTGAAGAGCGCATCTTTGTGGAATGCCTGGATTACATCACTGAGCATGTACATGATAATATCAAAGTTAAAGATTTATGCACCCATTTAAATGTATCACAAAGCTATCTTTACCAATGCTTTCATCAGATTAAAGGCTGTTCCACCAAGGAATTTATTCTGATGTTTCGCATGAAGCAGATCTGCAATGATTTAAGAAATACGACCATGAGCCTCGCGGAGATCTCTGAATTATATAATTTTTCATCACCGATTGCCTTTTCAGCCAGTTTTAAAAATCAGTATGGCAAATCACCGGCCGCTTACCGCAAGCAATATAAAACCGAATTAAAAACCAAAAAGAAATAAAACCGCAGTGGGAATTAAGCTTCCGGCTGCGGTTCTTCTATATCAAAATCTTCAGATTTAAAATTACTGTAATAACGGCCTTTTTCGGCAGTAAACTTCAATATACAGTAATCCGGATCTGCAACCCCTTCCGGATAATACATTGTATCTCCTTCACGCCAGCACATTTCTTTTGCTTCTTTAGTTTCCAGAACTTCCATTGTCCCCTTCAGACATACGCCGCGGAAAAAGCGCTTATCTACAAAATAAATACTTGCCTTTGGATTATTGCGGTAACAACTGATTTTTTGAGAAGATGTATTGGTCGTAAACCAGAAATACTTAATTCCTTCTCTTTCTCTTGGCGGCAGCATCGCGCGGCTGACCGGATAACCTTCCGCATCAATCTAAGAAATACTCGTCATACTTGCCCTTTCAATCAGATTACCGATTGTCTGGCTTGGATTTCGCATCATAATCATCCCTCCTGATGTCATTATAACAGTTATTAAAGATACTGACCATCAAAATCTAACTGCTTAGAATCCGCCGCTTTTGCCTGCATTATCATCTGTTCCAGCAGCACGCCAACCTGCTCAGCAATCTCTTTAATACCGGCTTTAAATTCATCCAAAACATAGGATTCTAAAACACCCAGCACTGCGGTAGCCATAAATTTGCACAGTACCTCATTATGATCAGCTGCGTCTGATAGCTTATCATTTAACTGTGCCATGATAAAAGCCTGCAGACGGTAACGGAATGCAATGGTACTTTCAGTAGCAAATAAGGCTTTAAAGAAGGCTTTGTGCTCTTCGAAATAACAGAACCAAAGCACCGTTCCCTCCACAAAACCCTTATCCTTTTTTCTTTCACATAACTCAGCCAATTCAACCATCCGTTCATCAACCATTTTATTTAAAAGATCAAATTTATCTAAATAATGCAGATAAAAGGTTTTACGGCTGATATCGGCTTGTTCAGTCAGCGCCTTAATGGTAATAGCATCAAAGCCTTCGCTCATCAGCATTTCTATAAAAGCTTTCTGAATCGCTTTCTCAGATTTTATACTTCTTCGATCAGGCTTATTCATAAAATCTCCTTTATACACGTTTTCACGGATGTGAGTATTAATACATGGTTTTCAGATTCTGGTCATTGATAATCAATGATCCATGGTTTATATTTATTATACATATGCGTAATAGTATACGCAAGTATCTTAAAGGAGGAAATATATGCCCAGAACTGCGGATGAATTAATGAATCATCATATTGAATCTGTGATTAATATGAAAAAAGATTCAAATTTAGAAGAAGCCTTGTCTGATTATTCAGAAGAATTGATAGCCATTACCCGATTGGATGGGAGAACACGAACCATGGGTCATGATACGCTGACTAGCGTCATGCGTAATTCGCTGACCTTTGCGGTTAAATTAGGCATGGATATTGAACATGCAGTTGAAAAGCTGAATTTTCTATATCGGCAGAGTACCGATAATTATATTACTTTGGTAGCCTCACTGCCGCCATTTTCCAGTTTTGCCTCATTTACTTATATGGTTGAAAACGGTCAAGCTGTCTATGTGAGCGGCTATGCGAAAACACCGGTAAGTATGCCTTCATTAGGTATCAAAGCCCACCCATTTCCAACAAATACAGTGGCATTGGCATTAACTGAAAAGCATTTCAATAATCTAAAGGCGCATGATGTTGATGCCTTAATCAATGATTATGCGGATGATGCAGTCATCCTTACCAATCTATGCAATCGGCCTTTAGAAGGCAAAGAAGATATCCGCTATTATTGCGAAGGATTGATTCATAAAGCTAAAGCGGAAATTGATGCGTTTACTGATCCTGCCGCTAAAATTACAGTTAAAGAAGCCGTTGAAGAATTGAGCTGCATCGCATTTCAGCATCGCGGCAAAAAGCAAGCCGGTGTATTAACCCAGCGTATCCGTGATGGCAAAATTATTTTTGAATCACTCACTTTTCAAACTATTACGAATGTTATATAAAAAAAAGCAAGGCAGATAAAGCCTTGTTTTTTTCATATTAAGACTGCCTAAAACAAAAAAAAGACCCAATGAAGGGTCGATCACCTGGCAGCTAGTTATCTTCACGGGAGCAAGTCCAGCTATTGTCACCGTTAAAGTGCTTAACTTCTGTGTTCGGGATGGGTACAGGTGTGTCCACTTTGCCATCGCCACCAGATCTCTGAGGTCATTCCCTCAAAACCAAATAACAGTTGACTTCCATTCTCTTTCTTCCTAGTTGTGTGATTAAGTCCTCGTACCATTAGTATCAGTCAACTCCATGTATTTCTACACTTCCATCTCTGACCTATCTACCTTGTCGTCTTCAAGGGGTCTTACTACTTGCGTATGGGAAATCTCATCTTGGAGTCGGTTTCGTGCTTAGATGCCTTCAGCGCTTATCCGTTCCCTACTTAGCTACCCAGCTATGCATCTGGCGATACAACTGGTGCACCAGCGGTAGGTCCATCCCGGTCCTCTCGTACTAAGGACAGATCTCCTCAAATTTCCTACGCCCACAACAGATAGGGACCGAACTGTCTCACGACGTTCTGAACCCAGCTCGCGTACCGCTTTAATGGGCGGACAGCCCAACCCTTGGAACCGAATTCAGCTCCAGGATGCGATGAGCCGACATCGAGGTGCCAAACCTCGCCGTCGATGTGAACTCTTGGGCGAGATCAGCCTGTTATCCCCAGGGTAGCTTTTATCCGTTGAGCGACGGCCCTTCCATTCGGCACCGCCGGATCACTAATCCCGACTTTCGTCCCTGCTCGACTTGTTGGTCTCGCAGTCAAGCACCCTTCTGCATTTGCACTCGTCGATTGATTTCCAACCAATCTGAGGGTACCTTTGGGCGCCTCCGTTACTCTTTAGGAGGCGACCGCCCCAGTCAAACTGCCCACCTGACACTCTCCCTCTTCCGGGTCACGGAAGCAGGTTAGAACTTCAATCAAACAAGGGTGGTATCCCAACGTCGACTCCTCCTACACTGGCGTGCAGGTCTCTTTGTCTCCCACCTATCCTGTACATGTTTGATCAAAATTCAATATCAGGCTACAGTAAAGCTCCATGGGGTCTTTCCGTCTAGTTGCGGGTACCCGGCATCTTCACCGGGACTAAGATTTCACCGAGTCTGCTGCCGAGACAGCGCCCAAATCGTTACTCCTTTCGTGCGGGTCAGAACTTACCTGACAAGGAATTTCGCTACCTTAGGACCGTTATAGTTACGGCCGCCGTTCACTGGGGCTTCAATTCAATGCTTCTCCCTTTCGGAATGACACATCCTCTTAACCTTCCAGCACCGGGCAGGAGTCACCCCCTATACTTCGTCTTGCGACTTTGCAGAGAGCTGTGTTTTAGTTAAACAGTCGCTTGGGCCTCTTCACTGCGGCTCTTTCGAGCACCCCTTCTTGCGAACGTACGGGGTCATTTTGCCGAGTTCCTTGGCAACAGTTCTCTCGCTCACCTCAGGCTTCTCGCCTTGCCCACCTGTGTCGGTTTTGGTACGGGCCGCGATGAGATTAGCACTAGAAGCTTTTCTTGGAAGCTGGTATCATGAACTTCGCTACTCGCCGAAGCTTTCACTCCCCTTCACGCCTTTGCATTGATACGCGGATTTGCCTACGTATCTGCTCCTGCGCTTGGACCACAATCCATTAAGTGGATCCACTAACCTTCTCCGTCACTCCTTCATTCTCACGCGGGTACAGGAATATCTGCCTGTTTTCCATCGACTACGCCTTTCGGCCTCGCCTTAGGTCCCGACTTACCCAGGGCGGACGAACCTTCCCCTGGAATCCTTGGGCTATCGGTGTGCAGGATTCTCACCTGCATCTCGCTACTCACACCGGCATTCTCACTTCCATGCTCTCCACCGCTTCTTCCGATACGGCTTCTACGTTCATGGAACGCTCCCCTACCACTTACGTTTAATCGTAAATCCGCAGCTTCGGTAGTATGCTTAGCCCCGGTACATTTTCGGCGCAGAGTCACTCGACTAGTGAGCTGTTACGCACTCTTTGAAGGATGGCTGCTTCTGAGCCAACCTCCTAGTTGTCTGTGCATCTCCACATCCTTTTCCACTTAGCATACATTTTGGGACCTTAACTGGCGGTCTGGGCTGTTTCCCTTTTGACCATGGACCTTATCACCCACAGTCTGACTGCCGGATAGTACCACATGGCATTCGGAGTTTGATTGCATTCAGTACCCCTGGATGGGGCCATCATGCATTCAGTGCTCTACCTCCACATGGCTTCCTCCGACGCTAGCCCTAAAGCTATTTCGGGGAGAACCAGCTATATCCAGGTTCGATTGGAATTTCTCCCCTAGCCACAATTCATCCGCCAACTTTTCAACGGGGGTCGGTTCGGTCCTCCATCAAGTATCACCTTGACTTCAACCTGATCATGGCTAGATCACCTGGTTTCGGGTCTACCGCATCGTACTCTCGCCCTTTTCAGACTCGCTTTCGCTTCGGCTCCGTATCTTCTACTTAACCTCGCACGATATGGTAACTCGCCGGTTCATTCTACAAAAGGCACGCCATCACCCTTTAACGGGCTCTGACTTCTTGTAGGCATACGGTTTCAGGTTCTATTTCACTCCCCTCCCGGGGTTCTTTTCACCTTTCCCTCACGGTACTGGTTCACTATCGCTCACATACTCGTATTTAGGCTTGCCGGATGGTCCCGGCGGATTCCGACAGGGTTTCACGTGCCCCGCCGTACTCAGGATCCCTCTAGAGCTTCTTCGATTTTCGTTTACAGGGCTTGCACCTTCTTCGGCCGGCCTTTCAATGCCGTTCTCCTAATCGTCAAAGTCTCATATTGAGGTCCTACAACCCCAGAACAAGTTCTGGTTTGGCCTCTTCCGCGTTCGCTCGCCGCTACTGACGGAATCACTTTTGTTTTCTTTTCCTCCAGGTACTAAGATGTTTCAATTCCCTGGGTTTCTCTCTCATGAGCTATTGATTCACTCATGGATGATAACGCATTACCGTTATCGGATTTCTCCATTCGGATACCCACGGATCGTTGCGTTCTTACCGCTCCCCGTGGCGTTTCGCCGTTTGATGCGTCCTTCTTCAGCTGTATGTGGCTAGGCATTCACCGTACGCCCTTCTCTACTTAATCACTTTAAGTATTGCGTTTTTTTAGATGTTCTCTCATCTTTGTGTTTTTCGCGTCCAATTGCTTGGATCTATCTTTTTCTGAGTTACTGTTTGTTTAACATTTTTTCTCGATTTATCTTTTGCTTTTCTATTCAGAAAGATCATGTTTTTATCTCTTATGTCTTCTGTTATTTGGTTTTCAAAGAACGAACTGCTTCTGGACTGTGCTTCTCGCACCTTCCAAAACTGAACAGGAAATATCTTTTTGTACTTCTTTCTCCTTAGAAAGGAGGTGATCCATCCCCACGTTCCCGTAGGGATACCTTGTTACGACTTAACCCCAGTCATCGATCCTACCTTCGACGGCTCCCTCCATTACTGGTTAGGCCACCGGCTTCGGGTATTATCAACTCCCATGGTTTGACGGGCGGTGTGTACAAGGCCCGAGAACGTATTCACCGCGGCATGCTGATCCGCGATTACTAGCGATTCCGACTTCATGCAGTCGAGTTGCAGACTGCAATCCGGACTACGATCGGTTTTCTGGGATTAGCTCCGCCTCCCGGCTTCGCTGCCCTCTGTTCCGACCATTGTATGACGTGTGAGGCCCTAGCCGTAAGGGCCATGAGGACTTGACGTCATCCCCATCTTCCTCCGGTTTGTCACCGGCGGTCTCATCAGAGTGCTCTTGCGTAGCAACTGATGACAAGGGTTGCGCTCGTTGCGGGACTTAACCCAACATCTCACGACACGAGCTGACGA
>OGFR01001225.1_pt1 | contig 12484 bp, 9 predicted proteins | sample 1571001 | NCBI WGS metagenome assembly OGFR01 (sample SAMEA2582064, study PRJEB24529) | metagenome | biome: Human gut stool | place: China | collected 2011 | reverse complement strand
TACGGTCATCGGGATCTTTACAACCATATTCGGATGGATGGCTGCGATCTCTCGGCCCTCTTTGATCATGCCCTCTGCGTCGGTGGTGGTAGCCTTTACCTCACCGCTGATCGGTCCGTCTACGATGGAAGCGATCTCTGCGATCACCTGGTTGAAATCACGGCCCTCTTTTGCGATCAGGGACGGGTTGGTGGTCACACCGCAGATAATGCCCATATCGTTTGCTTTACGGATCTCGTCTACATTTGCGGTATCTACGAAAAATTTCATGATTTAAAATTCCCCCTTGGATTAATTATTCTATGGAAATTGTAAGCCCTGTCCACATATTTTGCAAACAGATTTCACTTTTTCGATCAATTTTGTCACAGTTCATACGTACTGCAACGGATTTTGTTACTTCTTCTGTCCGTAATACGCGTTCGGACCATGCTTTCTTAAGAAATGCTTGTCCTGCATGCACTGCGGCGTGCGGTTGTCCGCATTCGGATTAATGAGCTCGGTCATGAAATTCATCTTGGCGATCTCTTCCAGAACCACTGCATTGTGAACGGCTTCTGCAGCGCTCTTGCCCCAGGTGAACGGACCATGGTTCTTGCAGAGAACAGCAGGAACATACATCGGATTTCTGTCCTTAAAAGTCTCTACGATGACAAGACCGGTGTTCTTTTCATAGCCTTCCTCGATCTCCTCTGCGGTTAAGTTTCTTGCGCATGGAATCTCGCCATAGAAATAGTCAGCATGTGTAGTCCCGTAGCATGGAAGCCCTCTTCCTGCCTGTGCCCATGCGGTTGCATGTGGGGAATGGGTATGAACGATACCGCCAATCTCCGGGAATGCTTTATAAAGCTCTACATGAGTCGGGGTATCGGAGGACGGGTTCATGGTTCCCTCTACCCGGTTTCCGTTTAAATCCATGACAACCATATCTTCCGGTTTCAGCAGATCATAATCTACGCCGCTCGGCTTGATGACGAACAGACCGCTCTCCCGGTCGATTCCGCTGACATTTCCCCAGGTGTAGGTGATAAGACCGCGCTTCGGCAGCTCCATATTTGCTTCATATACCTGCTGTTTTAATGCTTCCAGCATAACTGTTTCCTCCCTGATCTGATTTTAATTTTCCGGCATAGTCTCCACTGCTGCCCGCTCAATCGGAAGACCTGCGTGATAGCGTACCATAAATTCATCGAAGCCCTTCACATCCTCTGCATCCGGCTCCATAACTGTTCCGTGCTGACCGCCGAATACCTTCTTCTCCAGGTAAGCGTCCAGGCTCTCGCCTTCCGCCTTCCATACGCGGTAAGCAGCAAGAAGTGCTGCGCCCCATGCGCCGCCCTCGCCTGCAGTCTCCATAACCTCCACCGGAACTCCGGCTGCGGCTGCCATGATCTTCTGGCCTACGCCTTTGGTCTTAAACAGACCACCATGACCAAGCAGGACATCCAGATTTACCTGCTCATCGCGGAACAGAATATCAAGGCCGGTCTTTAACGCGCCAAGGGAGGTATACAAATGGGTTCTCATAAAGTTTGCCAGATTGAATTTATCATCCGGACGGCGTACGAACAGCGGGCGTCCCTCTTCAAAACCGGTGATGTGTTCGCCGGAGAAGTAGTTGTATGCCAGCAGGCCGCCACAGTCATTGTCTCCCTCTAATGCCTTATTGTAAAGGACACCGAACAGGCGGTTCATGTCAACCTCCATGCCCATGCTCTCCATAAACTCTCTGAACAGACCGACCCATGCGTTTAAGTCGGAGGTGCAGTTATTGCAGTGTACCATGCCCACCAGATCTCCTGCCGGGGTAGTCACCAGATCGATCTCCGGATGTACCTTCTTTAACTCTTTCTCCAGGACTACCATGGCAAATACGCTGGTACCTGCGGATACGTTGCCGGTGCGGACCTTTACGCTGTTGGTGGCAGTCATACCGGTTCCTGCGTCGCCCTCCGGCGGGCACATCGGGATGCCTGCTTCCAGGTTGCCGCTCACATCCAGGAGTTTTGCGCCCTCTGCTGTTAAGATGCCTGCGTCCTCTCCTGCTACCAGAGCCTTCGGCAGGATGTCGCGCAGCTTCCAGGAGTAACCCTTGTCTGCAACCAGCGCATCGAACTTCTCTACCATCTTCTGATCGAAGTCATGAGCATGGATGTCTACCGGGAACATACCTGCCACATCACCAATGCCAAGCACCTTCTGGCCGGTGAGTTTCCAGTGTACATAACCCTCCAGAGTGATCATGTAATCAATATCCGGTACATGAGCTTCCCCATTTAAAATTGCCTGATACAGATGCGCAATGCTCCAGCGCTGCGGGATCGGGTACGCAAACAGCTCCGTCAGTTTTTCGGATGCCTCTGCGGTGATGGTATTTCTCCAGGTGCGGAACGGAACCAGAAGTTCTCCTGCCTTGTCAAATACCATGTAACCGTGCATCATGGCACTGATGCCAATACCGCCAACTGCATGTAAGGTCTCACCGTACTGGTTTTTCACATCCGCTGCCAGCTTTGCATATGCGTCCTGGATACCAGTCCAGATATCTTCCAATGTATAAGTCCATATGCCATCCGTCAGGCGGTTTTCCCAGTCATGGTCACCGGATGCGATCGGTGTATGGTCCTCTCCCACTAAAACAGCTTTGATACGGGTGGAGCCGAACTCGATACCGAGGGCAGTCTTCTTTTCCCGGATCCACTGTGCGATGGTTTCTTTGTTTGCACTCATGCGTATGATCCTCCTTGCAATTCTGTTATTCTATGTTCAGTTTACTACATTATCACAAAACTGTCTCGTATTTTTCCTCTGTTTTTTGTATTCCTCTCACAATGTTGTATTTTATTTCCGCAAAAAGCAAAATCCTGTCATCTCTTTTTGACAGGATTTTGTCTGTTTTTGCTAATTTTAACCTGGAATCCCGCCGATTATCTCAGTCATATTCCCGAAATCCAAGTACAAGTTCTGGGAGTTATTTCTTCTTTTTCATCATAGCCAGTACAGACTGGAGTACGATAAAGAAGCAAAGCAATGCTGCGATCGTGATTCTGGTCCACCAGGAAGACAGGGTTCCCTGGAATGTAATAAATGCCTCGATCGTTGCTTTGATCAGAACACCAAACAACGTTCCGAATACATTGCCGACACCTCCGGTCAGCAGTGTTCCGCCGATGACGGAAGAAGCGATCGCATCCATCTCAAAGCCTTTCGCCTGTTCTACGAATCCGCCCAGCGTATTTAAACAGAACAAAATGCTTCCGATTCCGCAGAGGAAGCCATCCAGCACGTATGCTTTCAGCTTCACACGGCGTACATTCAGTCCCATCATAAGCGCAGACTGCTCATTGCCGCCGATAGCGTAGATGCTGCGGCCGAACTTTGTAAATTTCAGCATGATAAAGGCTAAAACAAGAAGGATCAGCGCGATCACAACCGTCGGATAGATATACGGATAAATCATGACACCCTTTTTATTCAGATATCCGCCAAACGGAAAATAGAGCTTCAGCTTTGCCCATGCCATGAAGGTCTCATTGGTGATGCTGATCATGTCCTTGGAGATGATTGCCGTCATACCTCTGGCAAAGAACATACCGGCCAGCGTTACGATAAAAGGCTGGATATCCATATAGGCAACCAGAAAGCCCTGTACCAGGCCAAACACAATTCCGGTCACCAGAACGATCAGAACTGCAGGAACTGCACCGATGCCGCCTTTTTCCATCATCCATGCCAACATCATACAGCCCATTGCCACAAACGAACCAACACTGATATCAATACCGCCGGTGATCATAACGATCGTCATGCCGATACCGATCACGATCAGGCCGGCATTGGAAATAAACAGATTTAAAAAGTTCTGCGTCTTGGCAAAGCCCTGTGCATTAAAAACAACACAGCCGATTGCGTACATGACAAAGAACAGCACGATCGTGACCAGAAGCAGAAATGAATTCTGATTTAATTTCTTCTTTTCTTTCATGATTTATGCCGCCTCCTTTCCAGCCGTGCCCTGTTCTTTTTTCTGAATAAATGCTTTTCTCCATCTTGCAAAGCCCGGAGACTGCAGTGCTACGATGATGACTACAACAATTGCCTTATATACCGGAACCTGATCCGATGAGACATGCATCGCGTAAAGGGTGGTCGTCAGTGCCTGGATCGTAAATGCACCGATGACTGAACCGGCCAGAGAGAATTTTCCGCCGCCGAGGGAGTTTCCGCCGATCGCTACCGCCAGGATCGCATCCAGCTCCATATTCAGACCGATATTGTTTGCATCCGCGGAATAGATACGGCTTGAAGCGATCAGTCCGGAAAGACCGGAACAAAGGCCTAAATACGCATAGGTCAGGAAAATGATCATCACCGATTTGATACCGACCAGCTGAGATGCCCGCTTATTGATACCAACCGACTGGATATACATGCCCAGTGCTGTCTTTTTCAGCAGGAGGGAGGTCAGCGCCACCACGATGACCGCCACAATAAACGGCGTCGGTACCGGGAAGCCCGGAAGGGAAGCGCCAAGCGTACGATAGCTGTCTACACGCACGTAGGTGATCTGTCCATCTGTAATCAGCTGCGCGATGCCTCGTCCGGCTGTAAACATGATCAGCGTTGCTACCATGGGCTGGATATTTAATTTTGCCACCAGAAAGCCGTTAAAGCAGCCGATTGCCGCACCGACTAACAAAGCCGCCAGAAAGCCGAGGAGCAGAGGATTTGCATAAGCCGTTGCCGCACGCTCCCCGCCGGTTAAGATATTGCAGCAGACCGCTGCACTGACCGCCATGATCGCTCCGACAGAAATATCGGTTCCTGCTGAGGAAGATACGACCAGCGTCATGCCGACTGCCAGGATCACCAGCTCTGATGCACGGTTGATGATATCGATCAGATATCCGTAAAGAACGCCATTTCGGATTTCAATCGCAAAAAAGTTCGGTGTCGTGATGATATTTACCAACAATACCAGCGCAAGGCAGAAGATCGGAAGAAAGAGCCGCTGCGATGTAATTTTCTTAAACGTCATATTTTTCATAGTTACTGTCCTCCTGCAATGGTTGACATGATGGTGGACTGATTCATCTCGTCATTGGAAAGCTCTCCGACCTTTGTTCCGTCACGCATGACAACCATGCGATCGCAGGTGCGGAGCATCTCCTCAATTTCCGAAGAAATAAATACAACCGCCATGCCCTGTTCCGCCAGCTTGACCACCAGCTTCTGGATCTCCGTCTTCGTGCCGACGTCAATACCACGGGTCGGCTCGTCGAGGATCAGGAAATCCGGATTTGTCAGAAGCCACCGTCCGATGATCACCTTCTGCTGATTACCGCCGGAAAGCGATTTGATCGGTGTCTCGCGGCTGGCTGTTTTGATCTGGAGCATCTCGATGTACTTATCCGTAAATTCTTCCTGCTGTTTCCGGCTTAAAAGGTGAAAGATACCGCGTTTTGCCTGAAGTGCCATGATCAGGTTTTCACGAACAGACAGATCGGCGATAATGCCCTCATTTTTACGATCCTCCGGCAGATAAGCCATGCCTGCATTCATCGACATGAGCGGATGACGGGCTGTAAGCGTTTTTCCGTTTACTTTCAGCTCGCCTTCATCCGGTTTTTCCGCTCCATACAGGACACGGACGGTTTCGGAACGGCCGGAGCCGAGAAGACCGGTAAAGCCAACGACCTCTCCCTTATGAATAACAAGATCAAAGGGTTTGATGTAACCCTTCTTTCCAAGTCCGACTGCCTTGATAACGACATCGTCATCACCATGCTTTTCTTCTGACCTGGAATTCTTGATCGCAGCCAGATCATCAAAATCTTTTCCCATCATCTTTGCCACCAGCTGGACTCTCGGAAGCTCTGCCGTTGTAAACTGGCCAACCAGCTGTCCGTTTCTCAATACCGTAATCTTGTCACAGACTGCATAAACCTGTTCCAGGAAATGCGTAACAAAAATGATGCCGACACCTTCTGCTTTCAGGCGACGCATCAGAGTAAACAGCTTTTCTACCTCTCCGTCATCCAGAGAAGAAGTCGGCTCATCCAGAATCAATACCTTCGCAGACATATCCACTGCACGTGCGATCGCTACCATCTGTTGGATCGCGATCGAATAATGATCGATCGTCTGTGTTACATCTGCATGTATGTCAAGGTCCTGCAGCAACTTGCCGGCCTTTTTATTCATCGTTTTCCAGTCAATCAATCCGCCTTTTCGCGGTTCACGTCCGATAAACAGATTCTCTGCCACAGTCAGGTTCGGACAAAGATTGACCTCCTGATACACTGTACTGATGCCCCGGTTCTGTGCTTCCTGCGGACTGCGGTTCACAATTGCATGGTCGCAGCCATCGATCAGGATCTCTCCTGTCTCAAATTCCTCTACACCCGTCAACACCTTGATCAGGGTAGATTTTCCAGCTCCGTTTTCCCCCATCAGGGCATGGATCTCGCCTTTTTTTAAGGTAAAATCCACATTCTGCAGAGCTTTTACACCCGGGAATGTCTTATAAATATGCCTCATCTCAAGAACGGAATCCTTTTCCATAAAAGCTTTGCCTCCTTATTTGAAAAAAGAGGCGCGGGGAAGGAAACCTAAGCCTCCGGCCCCGCGCCTCCTAAAAGCGATTGCCTGTCCGATTATTTGCGATTATTTGCAATTAGTACGCTCTTGTCTTTAAGATTTCTTCCAGATCCATGCTGGTATCGAAGTATGCCTCATCTACGTACTGGATCTTCTCAACTTCTTCGCCCTTCTCCAGCTTCTGAATGATCTCAGCTACACGCGGACCATGAAGCGGGTTGCACTCGAAGGTTGCGTTTAAATCACCTGCGATCATGGATTCAAATGCTGCCTTTACAGAGTCAAAGCTTACAACGATGATGTCGCCCTCCGGACCACAGGTCTTGCCTGCTGCCTTGATCGCATCGATCGCACCAAATGCTTCGTTATCGTTCTCACAGATTACTACATCGATATCATCGTAGCTCTTTAAGAAGGACTCCATAACTTCCTGTCCTTTTGCCTGGGTAAACTCACCGGACTGTCTGTCAAGCATCTTCCAGTTGGAATGCTCTTTCAGCTTGTTGTCCATGCCCTCGGTACGGCCAACCTGTGCAGATGCACCGATGGTACCCTGAATGGTAACCATATTGATTTCTTCGTCGCTGCGTCCCTGCTTCTCTAAATAATCAGCCAGCCAGTCACCACAGGTTTCACCTTCTTTTACAAAGTTTCCGCCAACCCATGCCTCATACAGGCTGTCATCGGAAAGCTGCATCTGACGGTCAGAAAGAATAACCGGGATACCAGCCTCTTTTGCCTCTTCCAGAACAGTCTCCCAGCCTGTTTCAACTACCGGAGCAACTACGATGTAGTCAACACCCTGCTGGATAAAGGAGCGGATAGCCTTGATCTGATTCTCCTGTTTCTGCTGCGCATCATCAAAGATCAGCTTATAGCCGTTTTCTTCGGTAAAGGTGGATTTGAAGGATTCGGTGTTCGCGGTTCTCCAGTCAGACTCAGCACCAACCTGTGCATAACCAACCGTGATCAGTTCGCCGTCTGCTGCCTCTTTTTTCTCTTCTGCAGCAGCTGCAGTAGTTTCTGCTGCCTCTGCCTTGGTCTCTGCTGGAGCTGCTGTCGTTTTGTCAGCCGGATTGCTTGTACATGCAGTTACAGACAAAGCCATTGCGGTTGCTAAAGCTGCGGACATTAATTTTTTTCTCATACTGTTTCCTCCTTTAAGAACCAATCGATTTATTTTGTAAGTCCATTATACGAAATGCTCCGTCATTTTCATACGGAGCATCTTTGGAAAAAGGTATGTTATTTTTTACCATTTCAGATTCTTTTTTGTAGCTGTTAAAACCACTGCGGCACAAAATACATTTTTTTATGATAATGTTATGAATTCTTTCGATTTCCAAGGTAAATCTTAAAGCAGGTACCGATATTTTTTTCTGATTCCACTAATATTTCTGCCTGATCTCCATAGTAGATCCGCACTCGCTGCGCAACATTGTGCAGTCCGAATCCGCCATTTCCGATCGGCTGCAGTTCCTCTCCCGGTTCCAGTCTGAGTTGTTTTCTTACTGCCGCAAGCTCGGTCTCATCCATGCCGATTCCATTATCCTCAATCTCAAAAACCAGCCCGCTGCGGTCCTCATAGCCGCGGATCAGGATACAGCCGCCGCCCCGCTTGTTTTTAATGCCATGATAAAGAGCATTTTCCACGAGCGGCTGCAAGAGCATCTTCAAGACAATCCGCCGTCGGATCGAAGGTTCAATTTCAATCGAATAATCGAGGATATCCTCATAACGGATTTTCTGGATTTTTAAATAGCTTCGGATATGAGACTCCTCTTCCTCTATCGTAACAAATTCCCGTCCTCCCGAAAGGACTGTCCGGAAGAAATCGCTCAGATCAGTTGTCATCTCAACCACCTGACGATTGTTTCCGCCTTCCGCCATCCAGACAATGGAATCCAGTGTGTTATAGAGAAAATGCGGACTGATCTGTTCCTGAAGAAGCCGCAGCTCCAGTTCACGCAGATTTTTCTGCTCCTGTCTTGTCTTATCCAGAAGACGGCGGATGCGGTCACTCATCTGATTGAAGGCCTGCGCCAGAACACTGATCTCCTCCAGACCTCCTGTCCGGGCTCGCGCATCCAGATTTCCGCTTCCGAGCTGTTCAGCAGTCTGTCTCAGTTCCCGTAACGGATCTGTGATCGATCTTGTGATTGCCGCGGAACAGCAGCTTCCGACGATCAGTACCATTGCCAGAAGGGCCAGATATCCCTGCATCCGGTCTGCCATTTGCAGCTTCAGTTCATTCTGCAGATGCTCCATATTGATGGTCTCATAATAGATATACTGTGTAATATATTCCTGGATCATGGAACAAAGTCCCTGGATATCATTCTCCCAGATACTGACATTTTCATCGTATTTTCCGCCTTCAGCGGAATTCGCGATCATTTTATCCACAGCCCGCTCCAGCGAATCCAGACACGACAGGATGCCACGGATCTTAATATCACAGTCTGACCCTGCTTCCCGGTCGATCGTTTTTTCAAAGGCCTGTCTTGCCGACGCAATCAGGCTATGTGGATTTTTGACAACAGTCGCATACTTGGTCGTTCCCTCCACAATATCTCCGTTTTCAAACTGCTCGGCATCGATCAGACCGATCATAACCCGATACATCGAATATTCCATATCCTCTTTAAAAGACAGATTATAATTATTCGCGATCTTCAGATTTTCCATGATTCCGTCGTAGGCGCCGGAATACGATTCGAACATATTCTGTATTCCCAGCACCATGCCGGTAAGCGGGATTGCAATGACAAACAGGAGAAAAATCAGCCGTGCGCGCAAAGACAGGACCGCACGTTTTCGATCGATCTGTTCCGGTCTGAGCGTTCGGATCTCATTTTGTTCTATACATTCTTTTATATCCATATTCCCCCTCAGCTTTATTCCTGACGAAGCTGACTGGCCTTATAATCCTTTGGTGACTGGCCCATAGCTTTTTTAAAGGCGGCACTGAAATAATGAGCGTCATTGTAGCCAACCTGCTCTCCGATCTCTGCTGTACGGTAAGATGTACACTTAAGAAGCTCACATGCACGCTCCATGCGCACCTGGGTCAGATATTCCACAAAATTCTGCCCGGTTTCCTGCTTAAAGATTGAGCTGAAATAGCTTGGACTGACTCCGATATGTGCAGCAATCTGGTTCAGAGAAAGGTCGCCCTGGTTAAAATGCTCACGTATAAAATTCTTTGCATCCCGGATCACACTTCCGTAGCGATCCTGTGAAACACCGTCTCTCGCCTGCAGCGCAATCCGGAATTCTTCCTTGAGATACTTCTTTGTCATTTCAACATTTCCTATTACCTTCGGAACCATCTGAATGTTGACAGCCTGCTCCGGAATATCGGACAGCTCTGCCTTAATTCTTTTTAAAAATTCCTGTATACAATAGAAAATATCCATAGTCATATACTGCCGCAGAAGCAGAGACTGGTAATTATGTTCTCCGATCGCCGCGAAATATTCCTCCACAAATGCATCACATTCATCGACAGAACCAAGCTTGAGAAAATCACTGACAAGCTTTCTGTCTACGCCCTTATAGTCTGTCTGATCCAGAAACTCTGTGTACTTTTCATAACTGACAAAATAACGTTCCAACAGTCTGGACTTTTCCTGCTCCTCTAAAATTGCGTCGGCCACCTTGCGGAGGGCCTCGATCAGACCGGCGGAAGTAACCGGCTTTAACAGATAATCATTGATCCCGATCTTGATCGCTTCTTTCGCATATTCAAATTCATTGTAGCCGCTGAGGATAATGATCTTTGTCGCGGGAAGTGCTTTTTTCACCAGCCTGCTCAGCTGTAGCCCATCCATAAACGGCATTTTAATATCCGTTACCAAAATATCCGGCTTTGTTTTCATGATCAGCGGGTATGCATATTCCCCGTCCCCTGCTTCACCGACAAATTCAAAACCATTGGCATTCCAGTCTATATGATCCCGAATCCCACGCCGGATGATTGCCTCATCTTCTACCAGAAATACTTTTACCATATCGTTATCCCCCCGGATCCGCCTCTCATAAAGAACTTTAATCTATATTTATTAATATTAACCCATTCTGTCCAAAACCGCAAGAAAGTTTCACAATCAAGAAAGGGCAGGCTTACCATAGTCTCTCCCCTATGGCAGCCTGCCTTTCTTTTCATTTTAGCACTTCAATGATTTACTGGATAAATAATGTATTGACATCCAGGGGCTCATCAATCATACCGGACTCCAGCATAAAATCTGCGGTTTTCTGGAAGCCATCCTTGTCATCGTCGCTGATGTCCAGGGAGAAATCGTAGTAGCCGTACATCTCTTTGACAGCTTCCTCATCCAGATCCAGTTCCTTGGCCACGATACTTATGGTCTCATCCGGATTCTCTTTCATGAAGTCTGCAATCTCCTGCTGGGATTTCTCCAGCTGCGCGATAACTTCCGGATGCTCATCATAGAATTTCTGTGTGGTTGCTACTGCAATGATGGCTTTGATAAGGCCCTCCCCGTCGGTTACCTTGTGGCAGCCCTGCTTCTCTGCGTTGTAAGCAGCTGCGCCTGCCAGTAAAGCTACATCTACGCTGCCGCCGTCCAGACCGGCTTTTGCGTCCGGAATGCTCATATTCACGTAATTGACATCATCCAGGGTCATATCCGCCTGTGCCAGGTAAGATACTAACAGCTCATGCAGGTTAGTTCCGATCGGGCCTGCAATGGTCTTGCCCTTTAAGCTTTCCGGGCTGTTTAAGGTATCATCCTTAGAATACATGCAGAATGCCTTCGGAGAACGGCTATACATATTTAATACCTTGATATCCGCGCCGTTTGCTGCAGACAGGATCACGGAAGTTGCACCAACTGCATACAGAACCTGCACATCGCCAGATGCCAGCGCCTGAGTCTGGTCTGCTCCGGAAGTCAGTTCCGCATAATCTGTGGTAATGCCCATCTCTCCGAAGTCCTTTGCAAAGATACCCTGATTCTTCTCGATGATGGTCGGTACGTTCAACGGGGAGGTAACGTAGGTAAATACCAGCTTGTTCAGATCCGATTTTGCTGTCTCACTCTCCTCTGCGGTAGTTTCTTCTACAGTGGTCTCCTCTGCCACACTCTCAGCGGCAGTGCTCTCTGCCTCAGTCTCTTTTGGGGAGCTGCCGCATCCGGTCAGGGATGATACGGTCATGCATGCCGCAAGACCCAGCGCGATCCATTTTCTCATAATTGTGTTCCTCCTCTAGTTCATAAAATTTAAGTTGTTTATAATATCCCGTTTCAGGGAAATAAAACCGTCATTCAGGAGATTTCGCTCCTCTGCCGGTGTCTCCACCGGGTAAACTTTCTTCACCAGCCCTTTTTCAATGACCACGATCCGGTCTCCCAGAATCAATGCCTCATCAATGCTGTGGGTTACAAACAGGATGTTGCTGTGTTTTACCTTCTGCACCCGAAGAAGCTCTTTCTGCATCTGTTCCCTGGTGAAATAATCAAGAGCCGCAAATGGCTCATCCATCATGATAAAGTCCGGCTCGTAGGCCAGTGCCCTGGCAATGGCCGTCCTCTGCTTCATACCGCCGGAAAGCTGGGACGGATAAGCTTTCTCAAAGCCGGAAAGTCCCACGGTCCCAATCAGAGCCTGAATTTTTTCTTTATCCTGCTCCGCTTTTTTCAGGCCAAACACCACATTGTCCCAGACCGTCAGCCATGGCATCAGCCGAGGCTCTTGAAACACAAAGGCCGTCTTGTGATTTCCTTCCCACAGAACTTCTCCGGAGTCAGCCGCCTCCAGGCCGCCGGTCAGCCGCAGAAGCGTAGTCTTGCCGCAGCCGCTCTGCCCCGTGCCGCCATCGCCCGCGCCAGCGTGGACGACAACGGCAAGATCATCC
>OGFR01001220.1_pt1 | contig 12556 bp, 9 predicted proteins | sample 1571001 | NCBI WGS metagenome assembly OGFR01 (sample SAMEA2582064, study PRJEB24529) | metagenome | biome: Human gut stool | place: China | collected 2011 | reverse complement strand
GGGAGATTAAGACCGCGGTGCGCGACATATCATAACCGCCGGACATCACGGCCGCCATCAGCTGGCCAACCACGATCAGGGACGGGTAGCAGGCGTCGTTATTTACATATTGGAGTCCCACGTCCACTGCGTTTCTGTTGTGGTTCTGCAATACCTCGATTTTATATCCAAAGGAGCGGATGGCCGGCTCCAGAAGGTCAAAATGAATGGGCGACATCTGGGGGCAGAGAAGGGTGTAATCCTTCTTCATCTCCTTGGTGAACACCACCCGGTGATAGGCGCTGGACACCACCCTGCGCTCAAAATGTCTCTGGTCCCTTACCTTTAAGGCTGCGATGAGGGAGCGGATACGTATTCTGGCAGCTCCCAGGTTATTGACCTCGTCAATCTTTAACACCGTATAAATCTTGCCGGAATGGGTCAGGATATCGGCAACCTGGTCCGTGGTCACTGCATCCAGCCCGCAGCCAAAGGAATTGAGCTGAATCAGATCCAGATTATCCTGGGTCTTTACAAAGCTGGCAGCAGCGTAAAGGCGGGAGTGGTACATCCACTGGTCCGTCACCACCAGAGGCCGTTCCACCCTGCCCAGATGGGATATGGAATCCTCGGTGAGGACGGCAAATCCATAAGAGGTAATCAGCTCCGGTATACCGTGATGAATCTCAGGGTCCACATGATAGGGCCTGCCGGCCAGGACTATGCCCCTCTTTCCGTGTTCCTTCAGCCAGGCCAGAGTCTCCTCGCCTTTTTTCATCAAATCATCGCGGGAGGCAGTCAGCTCCTGCCAGGCGGCATGGGCAGCCATCCTGACTTCGGCAGCCGGAATCTGGAATGTCCTGGAAAATTCCTTTACAAGGGTATCGGTGAGAATCTCCTCGTTGGTAAACGCCATAAAGGGATTCATAAAACGCACGTTTTCCTCGGCCAGCGCCTCCACGTTATTTTTAATGTTTTCCGCATAGGAGGTGACCATGGGGCAGTTGTAGTGGTTGCCTGCGTCCGGGCTTTCATTGCGCTCATAGGGGATGCAGGGGTAGAAGATGAACTTTACGCCCTGCTTGATGAGCCAGGTCACATGTCCGTGTACCAGCTTGGCAGGATAACACTCGGATTCGCTGGGGATGGATTCGATTCCCAGCTCATAGAGCTGCCTGGTGGACTGGGGAGACAGCACCACATGGTAGCGCAGCTTCTTAAAGAACACAGCCCAGAAGGGGAAGTTTTCATACATGTTGAGCACCCTGGGAATGCCTACCGTACCGCGGTCCGCCTGGTCCATGGGCAGGGATTCGTAGTCAAACATCCGGTGGTACTTGTAATCAAACAGGTTGGGAATCTCTTTCTTGGCCTTTTCAAGGCCAAGACCCCTCTCGCAGCGGTTGCCTGAGATAAAGCGGCGTCCGCTTCCAAACTGGTTGATGGTCAGCACACAGTGGTTGTTGCAGCCCTTGCAGCGGGTCATGGAGGTGCTGTACTTAAGGCCGATGATCTTTTCAAGGGAGAGCATGGAGGTCTCCGGTTCACTGGCCATGTGATAGCGTTCCCTGGCAATGAGGGCAGCGCCAAAGGCGCCCATGATGCCTGCGATGTCCGGGCGTACTGCCGGGCATCCTGATATTTTTTCAAAGCTTCTGAGCACGGCATCGTTGTAGAAAGTGCCTCCCTGGACCACCACGTGTTCTCCGAGGTCGGAAGCATTTGTTATCTTAATTACTTTAAATAATGCGTTCTTAATAACGGAATAAGCCAGACCCGCGGAAATGTCGGCCACGGTGGCTCCTTCCTTCTGGGCCTGCTTTACATTGGAATTCATGAATACCGTGCAGCGGGTGCCAAGGTCCGTTGGGTTCCTGGCAAACAGGGCCTCTTTGGCAAAATCCTCCACGGAAAAGTTCAGGCTCTTGGCAAATGTCTCGATGAAGGAGCCACAGCCCGAGGAGCACGCCTCGTTGAGCTGCACGCTGTCCACGGTGCCGTCCTTTATCTTGATGCACTTCATGTCCTGTCCCCCGATGTCCAGGATACAGTCCACATCCGGTTCAAAGAAAGCAGCCGCGTAGTAGTGGGAGATGGTCTCCACTTCCCCCTCATCCAGCATCAGCGCTGCCTTTAACAGGGCTTCGCCGTAACCGGTGGAACAGGAGTAGGCAATACGGGCGGTTTCAGGCAGCTGTTCCTTTATCTCCCGGATAGCCCGGATGGCAGTGGCCAGAGGGCTTCCGTTGTTATTGTCATAGAAACGGTACAGCAGTGTGCCGTCCTCGCCTACCAGGGCAGCCTTGGTGGTGGTGGAACCGGCGTCAATGCCCAGGTAGCAGCACCCCTCATAGGAGGACAGGTCCCCGCTCTTTACATGGTTGCTGGCATGGCGGGCACAGAACCGGTCATAGTCTTCCTGGTCCTTAAAGAGGGGCTCCATGCGCTTGACCTCAAAATCCATCTTAATGCCTGAGGACAGTCTCTGAATCAGGGTCTCCAGGGGAATAGCCTCCTGGTTATCCTGGGGATTCATGGCTGCCCCCACAGCAGCGAACAGGTGGGAGTGCTCCGGCGCAATAACCTGCTCCGGCGTCAGGCGCAGGGTGCGGATGAAGCTTTCCCGAAGCTGAGGCAGGAAGTGGAGGGGACCGCCTAAGAACGCCACATTTCCCCGGATGGGCTTGCCGCAGGCCAGACCGCTGATGGTCTGATTGACCACGGCCTGGAAAATAGAGGCAGCCAGGTCTTCCCTGGTGGCGCCCTCATTAATCAGGGGCTGTATGTCGGATTTTGCAAACACACCGCAGCGGGCCGCAATGGGGTATATGGCCTTATAATGTTCTGCATAATCATTGAGGCCGGAAGCGTCCGTCTGGAGCAGGGCCGCCATCTGGTCAATAAAAGAACCGGTGCCTCCCGCACAGATTCCGTTCATTCTCTGGTCGATGCCTCCGGTGAAATAAATAATTTTTGCGTCCTCACCGCCCAGCTCGATGGCCACATCGGTCTGAGGCGCGAAGTCCTGAAGCGCAGAGGCCACGGCCACTACCTCCTGGACAAAGGGAACCTCCAGATGGGAGGAGAGGGTGAGCCCTCCGGAACCGGTTATAACAGGGATTACCTGAATGGGTCCGGTTATCTCACGGGCCTTTTTTAAAAGTCCCGCCAGAGTTTCCTGTATATTGGCATAATGGCGTTCATAATCGGAGAATACTATATGGGAAGCCTGATTTAACAGTGCAACTTTGACGGTTGTGGAACCAATGTCGATTCCAAGCGTAAGGGTATTTGTATGTAATTTCATATATGCGGGGTTTTACCCTGACCTCCTTTGTAACTTGACGGCTGTTCCGCCGCTCCATGGGGGAAAACCATGTCCGGCAGTACTGGGGGACCGTAAAGCTGTTTTACATGTATCATAATACAGTTTTATGGGGAATACTGTGACTTATGCAACAAATTCCGGCGATAAGACGCTGGACATTCATAGTAGAGTTTAACATAAAATAAGTATAAATACAATTGGGGACAGGCGTTAAAAAATCGTGAAGAAATGGCGAAAATTGTGCATGTTTCTAAGGTTCCCTTTTTACTGTTCAGGTAAAATTTATGTATTCTCCCTGAAAAATATTCGGTATAATATAAAATGGAAGGCTATTTCATTTGACAAAAGCGGGGGCAGTCACTATAATGAGAACGTATAATTTCAGAATGGGGGAGAGTTCGCATGATACGGATTTTTAAGACCGAAGACGGTGCTATGCACGAAAAGGAAGAGATGCAGCCTGGCTGCTGGATTGCGTTAACAAACCCTACAGCCTCAGAAATCATTGACATCGCAGATACCTATCAGATTGATCCGGACCATTTGCGGGCGCCTCTGGATGAGGAAGAGCGGTCCCGTATAGAGGTGGAGGATGAATACACCCTGATTCTGGTGGACATTCCTTCCATAGAGGAGCGCAACGGCAAGGACTGGTTTGTCACCATCCCTCTGGCTATCATCACCACCAAGGATGTGCTGATTACGGTCTGCCTGGAGGAGACGCCTGTGCTCACTTCCTTTATGGACGGAAGGGTGAGGGATTTCCACACCTTCATGAAAACCAGGTTTATCCTGCAGATTCTCTATAAAAATGCCACCCAGTTCCTGCAATACCTCCGAATCATTGATAAAAAGAGTGAAGTCATTGAGCGCAAGCTCCACCAGTCCCAGAAGAACGAGGAGCTGATTGAGCTTTTGGAGCTGGAGAAGTCGCTGGTATACTTTACCACCTCCCTTCGTTCCAACGAGGTGGTGCTGGAAAAGCTGCTGCGCATTGAGAAGATAAAGAAGTACCCGGAGGACACGGACCTGCTGGAGGATGTAATCGTGGAGAACAAGCAGGCCATTGAGATGGCCAACATATACAGCGGCATCCTGAGCGGCACCATGGATGCGTTTGCATCGGTTATCTCCAACAACCTGAATATTGTCATGAAGTTTCTGGCTACCGTTACCATTGTTCTGTCCATACCAACCATGATTGCCAGCTTCTACGGCATGAACGTAAACTCTCATGGCATGCCTTTTGCGGACAGTCCCTACGGATTTGCCATAGTACTGGGCCTGACCCTTCTGCTGTCACTGTTTGTTGCGTATATATTTAATAAGAAAGACCTGTTTTAAATAAAGCCACACAGGCAAATGAAAAGGATGATAGGATGAGATTTTTTAATAAGCTTGAGCGCCGGTTTGGCAGATATGCCATTCACAACCTGATGTATTACATTATCATTATGTATGTCATGGGTTTTGTCATGATGTACATGGACCCCATGTTCTTTACCCGGTACCTGAGTCTGGACGCGGAGGCTATTCTTCACGGACAGGTCTGGAGGCTGGTGACATTTTTGCTGTACCCGCCCACACTGAGCCCCTTCTGGATTATTTTTGCGGCGCTCATGTACTATTCACTGGGCCGGTCCCTGGAGGCGGTGTGGGGAGCGTTCCGCTTTAACGTGTTCTTTTTTATGGGAGCCATCGGCATCATACTTGCCGAGTTTATTGTATACTTTATCTGGGGATGGGATATGCACCTTAACACCTCTTACCTGAGTATGTCCATATTCCTGGCTTACGCAGTGATGTTCCCGGAGGAATACTTTTATATTTACTTTATACTTGCCATCAAGGCCAAATGGCTGGCGCTGTTTGATGCCTTTTTCCTGGTGTTCGGGTTCGTATACGGCAGCTTACCCCAGCGAATCGCCATTTTCCTGTCCCTTGCCAACTTCATCATTTTCTTCCTGATGACAAAGGACTTTAAGAAATACAGCCCAAAGGAAGTAAAGCGCAAGCAGGATTTCAAGGTAAAGACCATGCGGCCCGTAAACCGCACCCACCACAAGTGCGCGGTCTGCGGCAGGACCGACGAGGAAAGTCCCGGCATGGAGTTCCGCTATTGTTCAAAATGTGAAGGCAGCTATGAGTACTGCATGGATCATTTATATACACACCAGCACGTGAAAAAATCGGATTCCCCCAAATCATGATTCCGTCTTTCACGTCTGAATCTGCCGTTACACTATTAACTTTCAATTAACTCTCACAATTTTATGGAGGAAGAAACATGAAAAAAACCAAGATTATCTGTACCATGGGCCCCAATACCAGCGACAAAAACATTATGATGGAGCTTGCCAGGAATGGTATGGATGTGGCCCGTTTTAACTTTTCACACGGGGACTACAACGAGCATCAGGGACGCCTGGAGCTGTTAAAGGAAGTGCGCAAGGAGCTGGATATTCCGGTCGCAGCGCTCTTGGATACCAAGGGACCGGAGATCCGTACCGGACAGCTTAAGGACGGCAAAAAGGTGACTTTGAAGGAAGGCCAGACCTATACCCTGACCACCAGGGAGCTGGTAGGTGACGATACCATCGGCTATATCAATTACAGCGGACTGAATGAGGATGTTGCCGCGGGCAACCGGATTCTCATTGACGACGGACTGATTGAGCTGGAAGTGCGCCAGGTGAAGGATACAGACATTGTCTGTGAGGTCATCAACGGAGGAGAGCTGGGAGAGAAGAAGGGCGTCAATGTGCCCAATGTAAAGATTAAGCTTCCGGCCCTGACGGATAAGGACAAAGAGGATATCCGTTTTGGAATCAGGCAGGGCTTTGACTTCATCGCGGCATCCTTTGTACGTACAGCTGACTGTATTAAGGAAATCAAGGCCATGCTGGATGAGCAGGGTTCCAGTATGAAGGTTATTGCAAAGATTGAGAACGCGGAGGGCATTGAGAATCTGGACGCCATCATCGAGGCAGCGGACGGCATCATGGTAGCCAGAGGCGACATGGGTGTGGAGATACCGGCAGAGAAGGTTCCCCACATCCAGAAGAAAATTATACGCAAGTGCAACGAGGCTTGTAAAATTGTTATCACAGCCACCCAGATGCTGGATTCCATGATCCGCAACCCAAGGCCGACCAGGGCCGAGGTGACGGACGTTGCCAATGCAGTGTATGACGGCACGGACGCGGTGATGCTTTCCGGTGAGACAGCCATGGGCAAGTATCCTGTGGACGCCCTTAAGATGATGGTTTCCATTGCACTGGAGACAGAGATGCATCTGGACTATGCAGGGTACCGCCAGAGGAAGGTGACGGAGCAGAACATGAAGAATGTTTCCAATGCAGTGTGTTTTGCCTCTGTATCAACCGCCCATGACCTGGATGCGGATGTCATCATCGCTCCCAGTATTACAGGCTTTACCACCCAGATGCTCTCTAAATGGAGACCTGGCGCCAGAATCATCGGCATGTCCCCCAGCATGGCTACGGTCCGCCAGATGCAGCTTCAGTGGGGCGTGGTACCGGTATGGTCCCGCCGCGCAGAGTCCACGGACGAACTGATTGAGAACTCGGTGGAGGAGCTTAAGAACAGAGGTCTTGTGGAGGAAGGCGAGCTGGCCGTCATCACAGCCGGAGTCGTAACCTACGCAAGACGCCATGAGGCAGCCACCCAGACCAATATTATGAGAGTTATTAATATCGAGTAGAGCATAACTAAAAAACACTGGACAAGGAAGTCTGCCCGGGAGTACAATTGAACATATTGTACTTCCTGACAGGCTTTTTGCGCAAAAAGGGAAAGGAGACACATAGATAATGGATAAGAAGCCATTTGTAACACTGGAACAATTAAGGGAGATTGAGAGGACATACCCTACGCCCTTTTATCTTTACGATGAAAAGGGAATCAGGGAGAATGCCGCCAGGCTTAAGCAGGCGTTTTCCTGGAACAGGGGATATAAGGAATATTTTGCGGTCAAGGCCACGCCCAATCCTTTCCTGTTAAATATACTGAAAGACATGGGATGCGGCACGGACTGCTCATCCATGACAGAGCTTATGATGTCCAGGGCATGCGGTTTTTCCGGTTCTGACATCATGTTTTCCTCCAACGATACGCCTCCTGAGGAATTTGCCTATGCGGAAAAGCTGGGAGCCATCATCAACCTGGACGATATCACTCATATCCAGTGTCTGGAGGAAACCCTGGGACATATTCCGGAGACCATCAGCTGCCGTTTTAACCCGGGCGGTCTGTTTAAAATCAGCAATGACATCATGGACAATCCCGGCGATTCCAAATACGGCATGACCGCAGAGCAGATTGGCCAGGCATTTAAGATTCTGAAGGAAAAGGGCGCAAAGCATTTCGGCATACATGCGTTCCTGGCCAGCAATACGGTGACCAATGAATACTATCCCATGCTGGCAAAGATTCTGTTTGAGCTGGCTGTTAAACTGAAAGAGGAGACAGGCGTCCATATCGCGTTCATCAATCTGTCCGGCGGCATCGGAATCCCCTACCGTCCGGACCAGGAGCCCAATGACATCCTGGCAATTGGTGACGGCGTAAGAAGGGTCTATGAAGAGATTCTGGTTCCCGCCGGTATGGATGATGTGGCTCTGTGCACGGAGTTGGGACGTTTCATGATGGGGCCTTACGGCGCCCTGGTGACAAAGGCCATCCATGAGAAGCACACTTATAAGGAGTATGTGGGCGTGGACGCCTGCGCCGTGAACCTGATGCGGCCGGCCATGTACGGTGCTTACCATCACATCACGGTCATGGGCCGGGAGGATGAGCCATGTACCCGCATGTACGATGTGGTAGGTTCCCTGTGCGAGAACAACGATAAGTTTGCCATTGACCGCATGCTTCCGGAAATTAAAAAGGGAGATCTTCTGTTTATCCACGATGCGGGAGCCCACGGATTCGCCATGGGATATAATTATAACGGAAAGCTGAAGTCAGCAGAGCTTCTGTTAAAGGAGGACGGCACTGTGGAGATGATACGCAGGGCAGAAACTCCTGAGGATTACTTTGCTACCTTTGATTTTTGTGATATACTGAGGAATATTGACTGATGAATGAAGAGGCATCATGTATGCCCGGGAGCCCTGGCGCACTGCAGAAGGCAGTCTGCCGGGGCTTTGCTGCGGTTTGAATGTATATGACAAGGAGGTATGAGGATGGTAAAGATTGGTTTTATAGGAATGGGAAACATGGGAAATGCCATTTTAAACGGGCTTCTCAAGACGCACAGACCGGAGGATATGATATTTTCAGCGGCCCATCAGGATAAGATGGAGGCAGTGACAGCCAGGACAAAGGTGCCCCATGCCGGTTCCAACAGGGAATGCGCAAAGGCGGTGAAGTATCTGATACTGGCGGTAAAGCCCCAGTATTTTGACGCGGTGTTTTCGGAGATAAGGGATGTGGTAACGCCGGAGCAGGTGGTGATATCCCTGGCCCCCGGCGTCACGATTTCCAATATCACAGAGCGCCTGGGCGGGAATGTGCGGGTGGTAAGAGCCATGCCCAACACGCCTGCCATGCTGGGAGAAGGCATGACCGGCATTTCCTGCAGGGAAGGCTCCTGCACAGAGGAGGAAAAGGAAACCGTACGGGACATATTTTCCTCCTGCGGACGGGTGGAGATGGTGGAAGAACGGCTTATGGACGCAGTTGGCTGCGTCAGCGGCAGTTCGCCTGCTTTTGTGTACATGTTTATTGAGGCCCTGGCTGACGGAGGGGTCAAATACGGCCTTCCCAGAAAGACTGCCTATGCCATGGCAGCCCAGACTGTCCTGGGCAGCGCAAAAATGATTCTGGAGACAGGAAAGCATCCGGGCCAGTTAAAGGACGAGGTGTGTTCCCCGGGCGGCACCACCATTGCGGGCGTATCAGCCCTGGAGGAGTACGGACTGAGAAATGCGCTCATCAAGGCGGCGGACGCCTGCTATGAGAAGACCCAGAGCATGAAGTAGGACAATAATATCAAACCAAAACAGAGAGGAAGGAACAGACATGGAAGATAAGGAAAAGAATACGCAGATACCGGTGATACGGCTGGACCGCCAGCTTAAATATGAGGGAAACATTCTTAAGATATACGAGGACAAGGTCCTGGCTAACGGCCATGAGGCCAGGTGGGATTTCATCCATCACGATGGTGCGGCGGCTGTCCTGCCTGTTGCCGATGATGGAAAAATCCTTATGGTGCGCCAGTACCGCAATGCCCTGGACCGCTACACCCTGGAGATTCCGGCAGGCAAGCTGGATGCGCCGGGGGAGCCCAAGGTGGAGTGCGCGTTCCGGGAGCTGGAGGAGGAGACAGGATACAGGGTGGAATCACCGGAGAACCTGGAGTACCTTATGAGCCTTACCACAACCGTTGCCTTCTGCGATGAGGCCATTGACATATTCGTGGCCCACAACCTGATTCCCTCCCATCAGAATCTGGACGAGGATGAGGTGATCAATGTGGTTCCATGCAGCCTGGGAGAGCTGGAGGACATGATATACACAGGAAAGATTACGGACGGCAAGACCATTGCCGCCATTATGGCCTATGCCAGAAAATACCGTTCTGAGGATAAGAAGGACACCATGGTCAAGGGCTAAGTCATAAACCATGTATTTCTGTCATACAGTAGTGGGGGAGAAGCTGCAGCTGATATGTTTCTTACCTGTAAACTGGGACAGGAGGATGATACATGGGAATGAGGTGGTTTAGGCTGCGTCTGGGAACGCTCACCTATGAGGACTGGCTGCTGTTCTGTTTTACGGCAGGGGTTTTTTGCGGTACGGCAGCCGCGCTGGCATTTGGCGGTCCCACGGTGCAGGGGTGTATCCTGGGAGCAGCGGGCTCCTTCGGAAGCGGAAACAGGGGAGTAAAGGAATATATAACTGTATTCAGGCAGAGGGCCCTGGAGACCTGCGGCGGGTGGCTGGCCGGAGTTACTGTGTGCAGCCAGATGCTGTTTGGGTTCCTGACCTTTTACGCAGGGATGAGCCTGGCAGTGGTTCTGTCTGTGCTGACCATCCGCAAGGGACTGTTGGGAATCGCTGCATTTTTATGTACGGTCCTGCCCCATGGTCTGGTCTATCTCCTGGTGTGGTACGTGCTGTCAGGCTGGTCAGGCCAGATTCAGAAAAAGCTCCATATCCTGCCCGGACTTCTGCTGTTAATTATCACCGGCGCAGGGGCGTTTCTGGAGGTTTTCGTTTCACCCTTCCTGTGGGGGCTTTTTCCATAGGGGAGCACAGGATACAAAGGATAAATGGGGGAAGCAAATATGGAATGGCTGTTGTATGCGTTCGGTTCAGCTGTGTTCGCCGGCCTGACTGCCGTCTTATCGAAAATCGGCGTCAGGGATACGGACTCGGATTTGGCCACCGCGGTCCGTACCGCAGTGGTTCTTGTGTTTTCGTGGATTATGGTGTTCCTTACCGGTTCAGCTGGTTCCATAGGAACCATAAGCGCCAAAACCTGTCTGTTTCTGGTACTGTCCGGCGTGGCCACAGGGGCTTCCTGGCTGTTTTATTTCAGGGCCCTTCAGCTGGGGGATGTGAACAAGGTTGCCCCCATTGATAAATCCAGCACCATACTGACCATGTTTCTGGCCGCCCTGATACTGGGGGAAGGACTTGGGGGTATGAAAATCCTGTGCATGGTCCTGATTGGGACAGGCACCCTGATGATGATTCAGAAGCGGAACCAAGGAGTGGAAAAGACAGGAAGCAGAAGATGGCTTGGGGCTGCCCTTTTATCGGCTGCATTTGCCAGCCTTACAGCTATTTTGGGAAAAATTGGAATACAGGGAGTGGAATCCAACCTGGGAACAGCCATCCGTACCTGCGTGGTGCTGGCAATGGCCTGGCTCCTGGTATTCCTTCAGGGAAAGCAGAAGCATCTGGGTAGAATCGCGCCAAAGAGCTGGTGTTTCCTCGTTATTTCGGGATTTGCCACAGGGGCCTCCTGGCTGTGTTATTACAGGGTCCTGCAGGAGGGGCCTGCCAGTGTCGTTGTACCCATTGACAAGCTCAGCATTCTGGTGACCATACTGTTTTCCCGAATATTCCTGGGGGAGAGGCTGGACCGCAAATCCTTTGCAGGTCTGGTTCTTCTGACCGCAGGTACGCTTCTGCTGTTATTATAGGAATCCAAAAGGAGAGATGTACGTGAAGAAGAAAAAAACGGGACGAATCTGCTTAAAGCGGCTGTTCCTGGCTTTGTACATACCATATGCAGTGAATATACCCCTGGCAGCCTGTGTATGGGCAGGAGGGATTTGGCCGCCGGAGGGAGCCGTTAGCCCGGCTGTGCGGACAGGGCTTCTGGCTGTGGGGCTGGCCTGTACCTGGCTGGTCTGGATGGCTTACAATATCATGCCCAGAAAAAAAGATTTCTTTGCCTCATGGCGGGTGACCATCATGGAAGGCGGCCGGAGTCTGTGCTACAGCGCCCTGTATGGGTTCGCTGCCCAGGCAGCCGTCCTTTTATGGCTGTATCCCAAGGCGTACCGGGCCGTACATGACCAGAGGGTTCTGTGGATAAACGGCATCTACAGCGCAATCATGCTGTTTATCCTGCTGTGGAACGGAATCCTGCGCATATTTTTCACCTCTGTCCGGCTGCGGCTCAAATACCGCATCCTGATGCTCTTAGCCATGTGGATTCCGGGTCTTAACCTGGGGGTTCTGCTCTATGCCATGAGAATTGTACACGGGGAATATGATTTTGCCTGCTACAAGGAATCCGTGCGCCAGGTACGCGCCCAGTCGCAGATATGCAGCACCAGGTATCCGCTGCTTCTGGTTCACGGGGTGGGGTTCAGGGACCTGCGGTATTTTAACTATTGGGGCAGGATACCTGGTGCTGCATATCTGCGACTGGATTCCAAGGGAGCTGGCCCGGTATGGGGCGGATATCTACTACGGCACCCAGGAGGCATTTGCAACGGTTGCGTACAATGCAGGCGATATTTACAGAAAAATACAGGAGATATGCAGGGAGACGGGATGTGAAAAGGTGAATATCATTGCCCACTCCAAGGGCGGCCTGGACTCCCGCTATGCCATATCCAGGCTGGGAGCGGCACCCATGGTAGCGTCCCTGACCACCATCAATACGCCTCACCGGGGCTGCCGGTTCGTGGACTACGCGTGCAGGCTGCCCGAAGGCCTGTACCGCGCCATTGCAGGTGTATTTGATTTGTGGTTCAGCAG
>OGFR01001212.1_pt1 | contig 12618 bp, 12 predicted proteins | sample 1571001 | NCBI WGS metagenome assembly OGFR01 (sample SAMEA2582064, study PRJEB24529) | metagenome | biome: Human gut stool | place: China | collected 2011 | reverse complement strand
ACTCCGGTAGCGTGAGGCTATAGAGACTGAAACGCCCGCGTTTTGTCTCCAAATGCAGAAATGCCGCCCCGACTGTCAAAAGGCGGACTTTTTCCTCCTCCGCTGGATGTATAGATATCGATGAAAGCTATAACCAGATATGAAAACAAAATATTGGAAATAACCAGAGCGTTTTCATAAACTTGAATCACAGGGGCAATAGCCCTCAGATTATTAAAAGAACAGAGGAACCTTTATGAACAAGCGTAATTTTCTGAAGTGCGCGGCGCTTGCCGCCGCTCCCCTCGGACTCCCGGCCGCCGCGAGTGCTGCCGGGTCCTCGGCCGCGGTGCCGTCTGACACGCCGGCGCTCTCGTCCGGCTGGGACAAGGTCTTTCCTAAGAACCCCAATGTGGACCATAAGAAGATCACCTTCAAGAATCGCTACGGCTTCACGCTCGCGGGAGACCTCTACGAAACCGCGATCGCGGGGAGCTCAACTCCCGCTTTCACGCCTTTCGGGGCCGTTCGGCGCCGTTAAGGAACAGAGTTCCGGGCTCTACGCGCAGGAAATGGCGTCGCGCGGTTTTGTCACGCTCGCCTTTGATCCCTCCTGGACCGGCGAAAGCAGCGGCCTCCCCCGCAATATGGCGTCTCCTGACGTGAATACCGAAGACTTCAGCGCCGCGGTTGACGCGCTCGGTATCCTCCCGATCGTCGATCAGAAACGGATCGGCATTATCGGGATCTGCGGATTCGGCGGCTTCGCGCTGAACGCCGCCGCGATGGATACGCGCGTACGCGCGGTCGCTTCTGTTGTGATGTACGACATGAGCCGCGCGATGGGCTGGGGTGTCGGCGCGGGGCGCGACCGCTACACCGAAGCGGACCGCCGCGCCGTGAAGGCGTTCCTGAACGAAAAGCGCTGGGAGGACGCCGCGAAGGGCTCGATTCCGCCCGGCGGCCACGATCTCCCGGTGGATAAAGCGGGGCGCGTCACGCAGGGCGACCGGATCCTTCCTGAAACGCTCCCGGAAAATCCAGATCCGGTTCTGAAAGAGTTCTTTGATTACTACCGGGTGAAGCGCGGTTTCCATCCCAGGTCCGTCAATTCGACGAGCGCCTGGTGCCGCACGATGCCGCTCTCCTTCATGAATATGCCGCTTCTCACCTATATCAAGGAGATTTCGCCCCGCCCTGTTCTGATCATCACGGGCGAAAAGGCTCACTCCCGGTACTTCGCGGAAACGGCCTTCCGGAACGCCGCTGAGCCGAAGGAACTCGTGATCATTCCGGGCGCGAACCACGTGGATCTCTACGATCGGAAGGAACTCATTCCGTTCGCGAAGCTCGAAAGCTTCTTCACGAAGAACCTCGCACCTTCCGCAGCTTCACGGTAGACTTTGGATGGATAGCGGCGATGCAGGTTCGCTGCTCTGGATGAAAATGGAGGCAGCAGGATGGCTGACTTTAGAGATCGAAGCGCCATGCTTCTCGAAGAGCTTCTCGACTCGGGTTTCCGGGTGGAAGATGCCGAGCGGCTCCGTGACCTTCTGACGGTCGGCTGCCGCAATTCCGCGATTGAGGAGCTGAAGGAGAAACGTGAGTCGCTCCTTCGGTCGCTTCACGAGAAGGAGTCGTCGATCGACTGCATCGACTCCGTCCTCTATAAGATCCGCCGGGGTGAGCTCTGAGAAGAACCCCGCGGCCGATTGAAAAAAGCAAAGCCCCGTTCTGAAACGGGGCTTTCTGTTATCTCGCCGGACGGGCGCCAGGCCGCTCCGGATCCTCTTTCAGGGCTTCCGCAGCCGCGTCTCTCGCCGCCGCTTCAAACTCGCGCTCCAGATCCGCTTTCAGCACTTCGAGCAGCCGGGTCGCCGCGGGCGTAAACACCTGATACTTCCGCCAGATGATCTTCATACCGCTTGTCTTCGCCGGCACGATCGGCCGGAAGCAGAGGTCTGAGGCCGGGCAGGTATCAATCAGGTGATCAAACACCACGGCGTACCCAAGCCCCTCACGCACCATGATGCCGGCGTTATAGGCGAGGTTGAAGGTCGCGACAATATTCAGGCGATCCGCGGTGTCTCCGAGCCACCGTCTGAGATCCTGCTGCAGATCCTCCACCGGCACCGCTTTCCGGATCGCGAGCGGCGCGTCACGCCGCATGACAAGGCCCCAGCGGTCCTGACCAGGAAGGTCGAGGTAGTTGTACTTCGAGAGATCAGCGTCATTCACAATGATCGCGAAGTCGAGGAGCCCTTTATCAAGCTTTGCCGTGATGTCATCGGCGTCCCCGCTCACAAAGTCCGGGCGGATTCCGGGATACCGCTCATGAAGCCGCTTCACCGTGCGGGCGAAATACTTGATCGAGTCGGACTCCGCCGCCCCGATCGAGACGCTGCCGGAATCGAGGTCATTCAGGGCCCGGAACTCCTCCTCAGTCTTATCGACGAGCGCCAGGATATCCTCGGCCCGCTTTCTGAGAAGCATGCCGGCGTCGGTGAGCCTGATACTGTAATTCGTTCTCTCGTACAGCTTCCGCCCGAGCTCTTCCTCGAGGTCCTTCAGCTGTTTGGAAAGCGTCGGCTGGGTCACAAACAGCCGCTCAGCCGCCCGCGTCATATTGCCTTCGCGGGCCATTGTCACGAAGTAGCGAAGCACCCTGATTTCCATTGCGGCCTCCTGTGGACCGTGATGCCGTTTGTCTCACGGCATCCCTTTGAAAAAATTATAAACCTGTCAGGGTCTTGCCATAGACCACGCTTATGACTGAGCACAGTTATTGAGGATGTTCAAAACTGTTTCTCGCCATTAATTGACAACTTTTAAACCAAGTTTAATTTAGTTAACTTTTTAAGGCGAGGTTCTGCTTTTTCGTTGATCGATCAACCAAAACTAAACTTTTATTTAAAACAAAATCAGCAGGATAAGAATAGTTAGCCGAATAAATGGAACACAGAGGTGATCCGGCAGCGAACCTCCGGCGGCTTCTCATCCGACGCGCATTCAGGTACTCTGAAAATCAGTTTCACGGCATTAAAAATCAGGTTTTTGTTTAAACGACATTTATGTGACCCTTCTTATGCGTCACAAAAACCGATAAAAATGCCTTATTTTCAGCTATGTTGGCTATGCCGCTAATATTTTTCAATTACAAAATCGGAAATATCCGGAATCCCTGTTTTACAAACCGATATTTGTAATACCAAATTATTCCAGTCAATAGCTAAAAGCCATAACTTCCAATTAATTATTACTTATTGGAATAGCGAAATCCGGCTTCGCCGGGATTTCTGCTAAATCTTCTCATTTAAGGCCTCGCAAAGCCTTCCGGACAAAAAAATAACCCGCTTTCACACCGGATTTGACCCGGAAGATGATAATTCCATTTAACCGGGCTGAAAAGTGGTTGTCAGTAATTTACCAGAGTCAATGGCCCGGATAAAGAGGAGGCAGGTGTCATGACAGATTTCATCCGGTTTACGGCAGGCGGCAGAACCTTCAAGGTGGAGCTAGCGGATACGCCGGCCGCGCGGGCTTTCAGGAAAGTGCTTCCGGCGAAACTCCCGATGCTCGAGCTGAACGGGAACGAAAAGTACTTCCACTTCAGGGACCGTACGTTCCCGGCAGCACCCGCGGTGCACGCCAAAGCGGGAGACGTGATGCTGTATCAGGATGACTACGTCGTGATCTTCTATATGACGCCTGAAAACTCCCCCTACACCTACACCCGGATCGGCCGTATTACGGACACAAAGGATCTGATCCGCGCGCTGGGAAGCGGGAATGTCGATGTGTCGTGGGAGTAGCCGCGGTTTATTAAGCCAGAGAAGTGTACTGAATTCACCTTTTTCTGCTTAAACATCGCAAGAGAAAACCGTGCATTCCTTTGAAAGAACGCACGGTTTCTTTTTGAACTGAAATTCAGGCGCGGTTTATTACCGGGCGGGTCCCCAGGCTCCGGGGCCGGGGCCTGGAGCCGGACGGGGTGCCTGGCGGGGGCCAGGCGGCGGAGGCGCGAACCGGGGATCCGGCGCGGGCTTCGGAGGACGGGGCGGATGACCGAATTCCATCCGCTCAAACGTCTGCCGCTGCGGCTGATCGAAATGCGACACCATGCGGCGGCGGGTAAGCGCCACGCGGTCAAGATCGGTCGCGAGAACCTGCGCGAAATGCGCCTGCTCGTCCGCGAGCGCCTGATGATCCGGCGCGTTTCTAACACGGCGCCAATGCTCATGGCGGTCAACCGCGAGCTGCCGCTGCGCGGCGATCCAGGAGTCGAACGTCGGCTTCTGATACGGACGGATCCGGAGCGCCTCAGCAATATGACGCCCCATCCAGTCCACCTGTTCAGGGGTCGCGTTGCCCCAGCCCGGCATCGCCGGAGCGGGAGCCGGTCCCGTCCCGGGCTGTCCGGGAGGCGGAGGGGGCGGCGGGGTCATTCCCGGTCCCTGCTGCGCAATTGCGGCAAGCGGCAGCGCCGCAAGCCCTAAAAGCATCAGTCTGCGTTTCATATCGTTCGTCCTTCCTGCTTTTCTGCAGGAATTGGATGAGGATCCGGTGCCCCGAGAGAATGACGGGGAGATCCTCATCTCGTGCTTTCGAGCGAACCTCAGTGGCAGCCGCAGGCGTGGAACGCGTCCGGATTATTCACGAGTTTCCCCGTGAGGAATCCGCGGACCGCCTCGTCAGCGTTTCCGGAAGCGCCCGCGATGAGATTCAGATTCATCGACTCAAGAGCGCTCACTGCGCCGAAACCAATTCCGCCGCAGATCACGGTTCCCACGTTGAGGTCCGCGAGGAGCCCTGCCATGGCAGCGTGTCCGGATCCCGTGGCCGGCACTTCCTGCACCTGAATCACTTTGCTGTTCTCCACGTCATAGACGCGGAAAGCCGGAGCGTGACCGAAGTGCTGGTAGATTTCGCCGTTTTCAACCGGAATTGCAATACGCATTGTCTTATCTCCTTATTGGAAGGGCCCGGAAAGAGTTCCCGGATCCATCCGTTTCCTGAGGGGTCGGACGGCAGCATTCAGGTTCCCCGCACCCGGGCAGGCGATCAGCTCGGAAATTTTCCGGTGCGGTCCCTGTCCATCTCGGGTAATAACGATTATAGGAAGCGGGGCTTCCGTAAATCGTTAAGAAAACTCCATCCATTGCTACAAAAAACTCTGAACCGTAATAAAAACGAAAGTCCCGGATCCGGCCCGTTATCGGGACCTGAATCCGGGAGCTCTGAGCATAACCGTTATAGGCGTCGCGCGGGAGGTCAGACTGACCGAGCGCGGTGCCATCTGATCATGCCGCTCAGAACATACCCATACGCTTTTCGTTAAGCGAAATGAAGATGTTCTTCGTCTGGGTATAGGCAGACAGAATCGAGAGATAGGTCTCACGGCCGATACCGGACTGCTTGTAGCCGCCGAACGGGGCGTGAGCCGGCAGTTCGTTATAGGTGTTCACCCACATACGGCCGGTGTGAACGCCGCGGGCCACACGGATCGCGCGGTTGATATCCTGCGTCCAGACAGCGCCGCCAAGACCGTAGACCGAGTCGTTCGCGATCGCGAGCGCTTCTTCTTCGGTGTGGAACTTGATCACCACAGCGACCGGTCCGAAGATTTCTTCCTGCGCGACGCGCATATCGGGGGTCACATCGCCGAGCAGCGTCGGAGCCATGAAGCAGCCCTTGTCGAGATCGTCTTCCGTCAGACGGCGGCCGCCGGTAATAACGGTAGCGCCCTCTTCCTTACCGATATCGACATAGCTGAGAACCTTCTTCAGCTGACGCTCATCAACGAGAGCGCCGACCTGCACGCCTTCTTCCCACGGACGGCCCACCTTCACAGCCTCGAATTCCTTCTTCAGGGCAGCGATGAACTTGTCATAGATCGTGTCCTGAACGAGGATGCGGGAGCCGGCGCAGCAGACCTGGCCCTGATTGAAGAGGATGCCCATCTGAGCACCTTCGAGCGCCTTATCAAAGTTGCAGTCGTCGAAGATGATGTTCGCGGACTTGCCGCCGAGTTCGAGCGTCGCCGGGATGATGCGCTTCGCAGCGGCAAGACCCACATTGCGGCCCACTTCGGTGGAACCGGTGAAGGCGAGCTTCGCGAAGCCCGGATGCTCAAGGATCGCCTGGCCAGCCACGCGGCCGGAACCCGGGAGAACGTTCACGACGCCGGCCGGAAGGATGTCCTTCAGGAGCTTCGCGAGTTCAAGAATGGAGAGCGGCGTGTCAGAAGCCGGCTTGATCACTACCGTATCGCCGGCAGCGAGCGCCGGGGCGAGCTTCCAGCAGGCCATCAGGTACGGGAAGTTCCACGGAATGATCTGACCCACAACGCCGAGCGGCTCGTGAAGCACGAGGGAGAGCGTGTTTTCGTCAATCTGGGCGGCACGGCCTTCGGCGGCGCGCAGAACGCCGGCGAAGTAGCGGAAGTGATCAGCACCGGCCGGAATATCGATATTGCGGGTCTCACGGAAGGGCTTGCCGTTATCGAGCATTTCCACCGTGGCAAGACGCTCAACGTTCGCGTCGATCGCGTCCGCGATCTTCAGAAGCAGAGCGGCACGCTCAGCAGGCGACGTCTTGCTCCAGGTCTTGAACGCTTCAGTAGCGACCTTGACCGCGCGGTCCACGTCTTCCGGGGTCGCGGCAGACACATCGGCGAGCTTTTCGCCGTTTGCCGGACACACGGTCGCGAAAGTCTTTCCGTCAGAGGACGGCACGAATTCGTTATTGATGAATAGACCGTAGGACGCATCACAAATGTTGTTCATAAACACTCCTCATGTTAAGCGGGGTCCGCTCTTCCCCTGCCCTGGAGCCGCGCGGTGACCGCGCTCACTCCGCCGGCATCCCGGCTAAGAGCTAGTGGCAAACCCTCAATTAGACGATACTACTCCGTCTTTTCTCAAATGTCTGAAACGATTCTAGGCAAACTGGAAAAAAGTGGGAGGCCTTTTTCCGTTACTAAAAAAGGGGACATGTGCTTAGATCAATAATGCGGTTTCCTTAATTTTTTCTTAATTTAAAACAGAGATGTAACACGAAATGAAATAAGTGAAAATCCTTAAGGCGTAATGAATTTCCGTCTTCGGAGCGTTTTCGGCGGCTCCCCGACGCAGCCCTCCAGACCCCGTCAGACGGGGATTTTTTGCATTTGAGAATCATTAGCAATCAATAACTTCCGACAGCCGACTGACCCCGGCGGATGTTTTCCCTGCTGTCAAAAACTGTCCCGCCACGGCACCCGGGTGACGCGGGAATTTATTGAGGCCGCGGTCGGGAAACTGCAAAGCGGCGCGGATCTATGGAGCGAGGGACCCGTGCCGGAGACGCTTCCCATCCTCTTCATCAAGCCCATCAAAGTGCGGAAGCAGGACGGCGGCCGCGTGACCGAGCTCCTCGCGGCACTCGCCTTTTCGTTTGATAAGAAGGGCGTTCCGGTATCGCTTGGCGGCTGGATCGCCGGAAACGCGATTGAGCTTCCGAAATCGGTTTTCACGTCGCTTCGTGTCCGGGGGCTCATGGACGCCGCTTTTATCGCCGTGCCGCCCGACGACACGGAGCCCTTCTGGTCTGACGCGGCGCAGCGTTTCTTCCCGCAGGCCACGATCATCCAGGATCTGTCCGCCGTGTTTTACCCGCTCACGTTTCCCTTCGCGAAGATCAGCAAGGCGCGGTTCACAAAGGAACGGCACCGGATCGCCTCCGCCGTCACGGAGGAAGACTGGGGAGAGGCGAGCGGCACACTGAACACCGCGGCAGCTGACTGGGGACAGGTGAATCCCGCGCTCGGAGCCGCGCTTCACTTCGCGATTCCGGTCCTCCTCTCACTCTTCTCGCTTCCCGCCCCGATCCGGCGCGCGGTGCTTCAGGGAATCGATATGCACCCGATCGCGGATGAGATGATCGCTCAGGAGAAATTCCGTCAGACCGGGCTGCGGGCAGACCCCATGAAGCGGCTTTACTTCGCACAGCTGCACAGCGAACCCGACTGGGCAAAGCCCGTCACACGGTTCAGCCAGGTGCTCCGGGAAATCGGAAAACTTTCCAACGGTTCCTGATGTCTTCCGCGGCTCCCGCTCCCGGCCATAAAAAATGGGGTGCGTTCTGATCACTCACCTGTTCAGAACGCACCCCGCGCTCAGCGGCCTCTCAGGGCAAGCAAGAGACCGCTTCACTCAAAAAGCTTCCGAAGGCCTGACCACCATCAACCTCCTCCGAAAGCGTTCCCCCTGGAAAGCCCAGGGTTCGGAAAAATCCCAGAGCTTTCAGCTGTGCGGCCAGCGTCCGGTCCGAACGGGTCGCCGGGAAGGGCCTCATTTCCTGCGAACGAAAAATCAGGAATTTGCCTGGACACCGCGATCGCGACTTCGGTCGGCACCGGTTCGGAAGCCTTCACGGGCTTCTTCTCAGACTTCGGTTCCGGCTGAGCGGCTGCCTGAGGCTCCACCCCGGCTTCAGTCTGCGGAACAGCGTCTTTCGCCGCTTTCTCCGCCTTCTTCGCCTCCTGGCGGGCTTTTTTAGCCGCTTTCTCAGCCGCCTCACGGTCCGCCTTCTCAGCCTTCTTCGCGGCTTTCAGGCGCTCCTTTTCCTTCTCTTTCTCTTCACGCTCAAGCTCCGCGAGAACCTTTTCGTTCTTCTTCGCCTGACGGGCGGCGGCCTTTTCAGCCGCGCGGCGCTCCTCACGTTCCTCGAGATACTCCATCAGTTCGTCAACTGTCGCGAAAACATCATGCGGCTCGTCAACCACCTTGCCTTCGATATGCTGCTTCGCGACCTGCGCGAGGAACAGCGTGAGTCCGGTTTCGATCGAAAGCCCTGCCTCACGGAAAGCCTCTTCCGCCGCGTCATAGAGGTCATGCTCCAGCTTGAAGCGGATTTCAGCGCGACCATGCTTCTTTGTCATAATTTCGTTTCCTTATTCACAAACGGTGCGGAGAGTCTCACAGGGGTATCAGCCATCATGGCGGATCCCGTCACAGCGCCCTTTCGGGTGCCAGGGAAAACCGGGCGGCCCGAGTTTTCAGGGACAGCCGCCGAGTGCGCTTCATTCAGCACATCGAGCTTTTCCTTCCGGCACACCTGATTCAGGTTCCACTGCAGCGTCACCACAATTTCGTAGCGGTTAATGAGTTCCCGGACAAACTGCACGAGGACGAGGTAGAGCTCGGAGCCGCGAAGCGACAGACCAAAGCGGTTCACGTCGGAAAGCACCGCCTCCTGGCTCTGATCCACAAGCTCAGAGAGGTTCTTCATCCGGGTGTGCAGCGGTGTGAGGTCGCCGCCCACCTTGCAGAAGGTCGCCACATCGCGCCGCGCCGCATCCACTTCAACAGAAAGCCGCTTCAGGTATTCAGCGAGTTCACCCGTAAAGACCCGGTGACGGTTCGCGACATGGTCCCGCGTGAGAGTCGACGTGCGGACAAGGGTACGGGCGATTTCACGCATGCCGGTGAAGCTGCGGTAGTAGAAGTACTTCGCATCGCTGTCCGCGCGGTCCGTCGGATGCTTTGCCATCTGGTAGTAAAGCGAGCGCTTTTCGGTGAGCTCATCGAGGCATTCACTTGCGCGGTTCACGACGCGGCGGAGCGTCCGCTCATCGTCATTCAGGAAGCCGTAGACCATCGCGCCGTAGAGTTCAGAGGCGTTATCAAAGTGGCGCGGAATTTCGTGGTCGAGCATCGTGCGGATGCCGTCACGGTCCGTAAGACGGATTCTTTCCTTCTCGGCTTCTTCAACCTTGTTCGGCCAGAAGTTCGTCTTCACGATGACAGCGATCGCGATCACCATCAGAAGGACAGAAACCACTTCGCCGCCCTTAAGCACCAGGGTCGCGGCGATCGCCGCGGCAACGAACGCGGAGAAAGCGGTGACAAACCAGCCGGAAATCACGGTGATCACACCGGACACGCGGTACACAGCCGTTTCACGGTCCCAGGCACGATCCGCAAACGACGACCCCATCGCCACCATGAAGGTCACGTAAGTGGTCGAAAGCGGAAGCTTGAGGGACGTCGCGGACGCGATCAGAATCGCGGACACGATGAGGTTAAGAGACGCGCGGATATAGTCAAACGGGAGCACATCCTCACCCTTCTCTACCGGCTTCGGTTCGAAGCGGCTCGCGAGGAACTTGAGGAACGGCTTCGGGAGGACTGAGGTGAGGAAGGCACCGAACTTCATCGCGCCCTTCACCACGATACGGCCAGGAAGCGTCGCGCCGAACTGTTCCTTTTCGCCCGCGGCGGAGGAGCTGAGGTTCACGGAGGTTTCAATCACGTGACGGGCGCTCTTCGAAGTGAAAAGCGTGATCACCATGATGACACCCGAGAGGAGAAGCAGCGCAGTCGGTGCGGGGATCGCCTGTTCGAGACCCGCCATCGTGAAGGTGGAGGCCGAAGCGCCGGCACCGGCCGCTTCAAAGATGTGAGCGCTGTCGAGCGCCGCGATCGGCACACCGACGAAGTTCACGAGGTCGTTCCCGGCAAACGCGAAGGCCAGAGCGAAAGTACCGGCAAGAATGATGATCCGGAAAACGTTCGTCTTAAAGAACATCATCCCGAGCTGCAGGAGAATCGAGCAGACAACGAAGATCCCGAGCACGAGTTCCGTACCGTAGGCATCGAGGAACGCGAGCACGTCAGGCGTCATGAAGGAAGCGCCTTTCGCCCCCTTCATCACGAGGAAGTAGAAGATCATCGCGAGCGAAAAACCGCCGTAGATGCCGCCGAGCTTCTTGAAGAGACGGTCATAGCGGAAGGTGAAGATCACGCGGGTGATCCACTGCACGATGACGCCTGCGAGGAACGCGACAACGACCGAGACGAGAATCGCGGAAATCATTCCGAGCGCCGCCTTCGAGTCATTGATATAAGCGCCGAACCCAAGAGCGGACTCACCGTTCTGGATCAGACGGTTGATCGCCACACCGGCCGCCGCGCCGAGAAGCTCGAACACGATCGAGACCGTGGTCGAGGTGGGAAGGCCCATCTTATTGAAGACGTTCAGCAGCAGGACGTCTGTCACCATCACCGCGAAGTAAATGGCAATCACGTCAGAGAACGAGAACATCGAGGGATGGAAGACGCCGCTTCGGGCAATCTCCATCATGCCGCCTGAGAACGTCGCGCCGAGCAGCACGCCGACCGCAGCCACGCCGAGCACCACCTTGAAGGGGGCGATGCGGCTGCCGACCGCGGAATTCAGGAAGTTGACGGCGTCGTTACTGACGCCCACGAAAAGGTCCACCGCGGCGAGAATCGCGAGGAACACGAGCAGAACTAGAAAGAATGTATCCATAATGGTGAGTGATGGAAGTAGGAATCTGTTGTCGGAAGCAGGAGATCAGGCCCGTCAGCTGCCAGTCTTTTACTTGCCCATAAAAAACCGGTAAGGCCCGCTCCGCCTCCATTAGCGGTGCTGAGTATGCCGGGCGAATATGTCAGAAAGGCTTCAGCGAGATGACGGTTCCGTGACAGAAATATGACGGAATCATGACAGCGAACGGAATCAATCAGTTACGAAAACTGAATTCGTCAAAAAATGTCTCGGAAATCTGGCCTGAACAGTAAAAAAAGGAACGGCCCCGGCGGAAATCCGCGCTCAGACTCTGATGGCATCCATTCAGAAAGCCGTTTCAGGTATCAGGAGGAAACCACATCATGACAAACGACCGCTGCTGCGCCTGGGGAGCCTCGGGATCCCTCGCGATGCGCGCGTATCACGACACCGAGTGGGGTGTGCCGACGATTGACGAAAAGCGTCTCTTTGAGTTTCTGGTTCTGGAATCCGCTCAGGCCGGCCTCTCCTGGTCCACGATCCTCGGAAGACGTGAGGGATACCGGAAAGCGTTCGCCGGGTTTGATCCGGAAACGGTCGCGTCCTTCGGTGAGGCGGACGTCAATCGGCTGCTCCTCGATCCCGGCATCATCCGAAACCGGATGAAAATCGAAGCGGCGATTACGAACGCCCGGACACTCATTGATATCCGGGAGAAAACCGGGTCCTTTGTCCGCTGGTACTGGAGCTTCACGGATGGATGGCCGATTGAGAACGCGTGGACGGATGAGTCGCAGGTGCCGCCCTCCACACCGTTCTCCGACCGGGTCGCGAAAGAATTCAAGGCGAGAGGATTCCGGTTCCTTGGCACCACGATCCTCTACTCCTTTATGCAGGCAACCGGCATGGTGAATGATCACGTAACGCGCTGCAGCCAGTACGAACCCATACGGGCACTCGGGCTATCGTTCGGAAAAAATATTTCTTCCTCTATAGGCTAGAGACAATACCGAAAGAGTGTCTTTGCGCTAGTCTTTCCATCGAACTGTTTTTCTGTAAGGAGAAAACCATGGAATTCCGTGAAACGCTGGCCCGGCGTCATTCTTCAAGAGCCTATGAGGCGACGCCGGTGTCGGATGAAGCTCTGGACACGATTCTTGCCGCGGGCCGTGCGGCTCCGGTCGGCATGGGGGAATACGGCACTGTGCACCTGACGGTAGTCACCGGAAGCGAAAAAATGGCGGAACTCCGGAAATTCTTCATGGCTTCAGAAAGCCACGACCCGCTTTACGGCGCTCCCGCCTTCATCGTGGTTTCCGCGAAACCCGGCACTGTGGGAACGCTTGA
>OGFR01001210.1_pt1 | contig 12623 bp, 10 predicted proteins | sample 1571001 | NCBI WGS metagenome assembly OGFR01 (sample SAMEA2582064, study PRJEB24529) | metagenome | biome: Human gut stool | place: China | collected 2011 | reverse complement strand
TTACAACCAGTAATGACAAATGAGGTCTTACTGATTACGTTACATATTATACGAGGAGAAAAAATATGAAATATCAAGAAATGATTAAAGAGATACTTATTCATATCGGCGGTGAAGCTAATATTGAATCAGTGACCCATTGTATGACCCGCCTGCGTTTTGTCTTAAAGGATGACAGCAAGGCAGACAGTTCAGCAGTCAAAAATATTAAAGGTGTGGTAGGCTGTGTTAATAAAGGCGGTCAGTTTCAAATTGTTATCGGTACTCATGTTGCCGAGGTGTATGAGGAATTGAGTGGAACTGTTGGTATTAAAAACGGCACTGCGCAAACCAAAAAGAAATTTGAATTATCCCAGGTCTTTGATTTAATAGCCGGTATTTTTATGCCAATTGTCGGTGCGCTGGCTGGTTCTGGTATGGTTAAGGCAATATTATCCGTTTGCGTAGCAGCTAACTGGATTGATACGACATCTCAGACTTATACGCTTTTATATATGATTTCTGATATTGTGTTCTACTATCTGCCGTTCTTTCTTGCTTATTCAGCCGCAAAGAAATTTAAGATTAATCCATATGTATCGTTAATCTTTGCCGGTATGCTTGTTCATCCTACTTTCACAGGCTTGAAAAGCGCGGGAGAAGCTGTTTCATTCTTAGGGCTGCCAGTGAATATGGCCACCTATACATCCAGTGTTATACCGATTATTTTGATTGTTGCTTTTCAGGCAATTATTGAAAAATATGTTAAGAAATTTACTCCTAATGCGATTAAGACTTTCTTTGTGCCAATGATGACTATATTGATTGTGGCGCCGGTAGGCTTAATTGTGCTAGGGCCTTTAGGAGCTATTTTAGGCGGCTATTTAAGTACGTTCTTTACTTTCTTGGATACTAAAGCAAGCTGGATCGTACCTACCTTGGTAGGCGGCTTGGCACCGTTATTGGTAATGACTGGCATGCATTATAGTCTGGGAGCGGCTCAGTCAGTTCAGCGTGCAACCGTAGGCTATGCAACCATTTTAGCGCCGGGTATGATTTCAAGCAACATGGCTCAGGCAGCGGCTACTTTTGCGGTATCTGTGAAGACTAAAAATAAAGATTTAAAAGCATTAGCTTCATCTTGCGCTGTAACAGCGATCTGCGGTATTACTGAACCAGCGCTGTATGGTGTAAATATGAAATTGAAACGGCCGCTTTATGCAACAATGCTGGCCGGCGGCTGTGCGGGTTTATATGCCGGTATAACGGGTGTGAAAGCTTGGTCAGCAGGAACTTCAAACATTTTCGCTTTGCCAATCTATATCGGTGCTGATAATTCATTTATGAATGCATGTATCACGGTTGCGATTGCTTTAGTATTAGGTTTTATTTTTTCATGGGTACTGTATAAAGAACCGGTTGAATTTGAAGAAGAAAAAAAAGCTGAACCAAGCAGTTTGAATAAAAAAACAGAAATTTATGCACCTCTTAAGGGAGCTGTACTGCCGTTGTCAGAAGTTAAGGATGACGCCTTCAGCAGTGAAGCATTAGGTAAGGGATGTGCCATTGTCCCAGTAGATGGGGAAATTGTGTCACCTTTTGATGGTACAGTAGTAATGTTATTTGAAACTAAACACGCGGTTGGTTTAACATCCGAGGATGGCACTGAGGTTCTGATTCATTTTGGCTTAGATACAGTAAAATTAAATGGTGAATATTTCACTGCTCATGTGAAAACCGGCGATAAGGTAAAACGCGGTGATAAGTTAATCAGTGCTGATTTAAACGCAATACAGGATAAGGGTTATGATGTAATTACACCAATCATCATTACGAATTCAAATAATTATTTAGATGTTGTGGAAACTGATCAGGATAATGCAGATTTACAGACAGTGCTGCTTACAGCCATTCGATAATTATGAGCTTTCCAGATAATTTTCTATGGGGCGGTGCATTATCCGCTAATCAGTGTGAGGGCGCATATCTTGAAGACGGCAAAGGACTTTCTCAGCAGGATGTGATGCCTAAAGGCGTCCGCGCCCCAATAACGGCAGTGCCGACGGCTGACAATCTTAAATTAAAGGGAACTGATTTTTATCATCGCTATCAAGAAGATATTGCTTTATTAGCAGAAATGGGATGCAATGTCTTTCGCTTCTCAATCGCTTGGAGCCGTATATTTCCAATGGGTGATGAGGAGATGCCGAATGAAAAAGGTTTAGCCTTTTATGATGCGGTGGTTGATGAGTGTTTGAAATATGGTATTGAGCCATTGATTACGCTCTCCCATTATGAGATGCCGCTGCATTTATGTCAGAAGTATGATGGCTTTCGTTCACGGGAAACCATTGATTGCTTCGTTCATTATGCAGAAACAGTCATCAGACGTTATCATGATCGGGTAAAATACTGGCTGACCTTTAATGAAATTAATGTAACGCTGATATCGCCATTGCTGGGTGCCGGTATAATAACACCTAAAAATGAATTAACTCAACAAGATAAATATCAAGCTGCACATCATCAATTAGTAGCGAGTGCCAAGGCTACAAAGCTTGCGAGAATGATTGATCCTGATTTAAAAATTGGCTGTATGGCAGCTTCCGCACCGCGCTATCCATGACATGTAAGCCTGATGACATGATGGAGATGCTGAATTCCCAGCATGAATTAGATTATTTCATTCACGTTCATTGCACTGGTGAATATCCGTATTACGCTAAGCGGCTGTGGAAGGAAAATAATGTTGAAGTGAAGTTTGCTGCCGGTGATGCGGAAGTGCTTCAAAATACTGTTGATTTTATTTCTTTCAGCTATTACAGCAGCAAGGTTGTCGCTGCTGATGAGAGTCAATACGAAATGGCCAATGGCAACATTATGCGTGGTTTAAAAAATCCATATGTAGAGTATACGGATTACGATTATCCCATTGATCCGCAGGGACTGCGCTATGTGCTGAATTATCTTTATGATCATTTTCATAAGCCGCTGTTTGTTGCGGAAAATGGCATTGGTGCTAAGGATGTGCTGATTGTGAATGCAAAGGGTGTCAAAACTGTTGATGATGATTATCGCATTGCATATCATCAATCGCATATTGCCGCTATGAAACAAGCGATAGATGATGGTGTTGAAGTATTTGGTTATACTTCATGGGGCCCGATTGATTGTATCAGTGCAGCATCAGCAGAAATCAGCAAACGTTATGGTTTTGTCTATGTAGATTTGCAGCCGGATGGCAGCGGATCACTTGAGCGGTACCGTAAAAAAAGCTTTTATTGGTATCGGGACTGCATTCTATCAAAGGGAGAAATCTGCGAATAAAATAACCAGGCATCTCATGGACTTGAGATGTCTTCTTTTGATTAAGCATTTATTTTTCAGAAACTACTTGTTTTTTTTGCCCAGATAAGTTAAAATTACCCATGGTAAATTTAATGTCGTAACGGCCATGTTTTTTTTCGTTTTCCATTACCAAAACGAAGAAAAGCATGACCTTTTTATTTGTTTGAGGAGGTCTATATGGAACAAAATAAAATGGGAACCAAAGCGGTTTTTCCACTCTTAATGTCAATGGCTTTTCCGCCGATGCTCTCAATGCTGGTGCAGTCATTATACAATATTGTCGACAGCGTTTATGTAGCGCAGATTTCACAGGATGCAATTACGGCGGTATCGCTTGCTTTTCCAATTCAGAATTTTTTGCTGGCAGTTGCCGTAGGAACGGGTGTCGGCATGAATTCTTATATTTCCCGAAAGCTGGGAATGCGGGATATCAAGGAAGCGAATAATGCGGTAACACATGGCATTTTGCTGGCTGTAATCAGCTCTATTGTATTTGCGGTTGCGTCTTTCTTTGTGATTACACCGTTTTTTAATCTGTTTACGGATGATCCTGTTATTTTTCAGATGGGTAAGCAATATATTGAAGTCATCATGCTGATTTCTTTTGGTCAGATGGTTCATATAGCAATAGAAAAGGTTTTTCAGGCAACAGGCAAGATGTCACTGCCGATGATTATGCAGGCAGTTGGCTGTATTGTGAATATTATTCTCGATCCAATATTTATCTTTACTTTTGGTTTAGGGGTAAGAGGTGCGGCGATTGCCACAGTTATCGGTCAGCTTACATCCATGAGCATAGCTATTTATATGCTCTTCGCGAAGAAGAATGAAGTAAAATTTGATTTAAAATCTTTCCATTTAGACTTTAATTGCATTAAACAGATCTATGCGGTAGGGGTGCCTACTATATTGATGAATTCATTAGGCTCAGTCTTAGTTATGGGGCTTAATTCACTTTTGGTAACATTCTCCAATATGGCAGTATCCTTATTTGGTATTTATTATAAGCTGCAGACTTTTGTATTTATGCCTGTCAGCGGTCTGACACAGGGAGCTTTACCAATCTTTGGTTACAATTATGGCGCTCAAAATCATCAGCGTTTAAAGGATACGCTGAAATACGCGCTGATGGTTGCCTTATTGATTATGGCTGTGGGTACTTTGCTGTTTGAAGCGGCACCCGGTCTTCTGCTGAAAATGTTTAATGCTGATGATGAAATGCTGAGAATTGGTATTCCGGCATTAAGGATCATTGCGCTGTCTTATCTGCCAGCTGCCTTGGGTATGATTTTCCCAACGCTGTTTCAGGGAATGGGCAAAGGGCTGTACAGTTTTATTATCTTCATGACCCGTCAGTTGGTGATCACTTTGCCGGCAGCGTATTTATTGGCACCTGTGCTTGGTTTAACTGGCATATGGATTGCATTCCCGATTGCTGAATGTGCAGCTGCTCTCATTGCCTTTATCTTGTATTTGAAGATTCATAAAACGGATAAGGTGTTTATTGAAAAATTGAATTAATGCAATTAGCTTAACATATATTGAAAAAACAGATTTCTGCAGATTATATTTGACATGACCTGCATTCATCTGTTTTTTTGTATTAGTATGGATATTTGATATAACAAAATGAAATAGTGTGTCAAAAAGTATACATTATGAGACACTTTATTTATCCTAATTATAAGTCTATTTATACTGTTTGTAAAACGATTTTTGCAATTTTTTGTATAAATTTGGTCTATCAATCGCTATTTTTGTGCTGTCTTGCAAAGTATACATTGTAAGACAGTTTTATTTTGGATGGAGTATTTTATTACAATTAGCAGATGCTCCAATTGGTTTATATGAAAAGAGGGATAATAGTAAATATATTAAGTGCGATTTTGATATTCATGTAAATATTGGGAATAAATGAAAAGAGGGAAACACATGAAAATGAGAAAAGTTGTAAGTGGTTTTGCGGCTTTCAGTATGGCAGTATCGTTAATGACCGGCTTTGGTTTTAACCTTGAAATTAAGGCAGAGGGAAAGAGTTTAGCAGATGAGATTAGTGAATTAGACATTAAACCTGAGAAAGATATAGAACTTATTGCTGAGCATTATGATGATGTTGTTGGAGAATGGATACCGGCTTCACTCTTACTTCATGGCAATGCAGTGATTTTCACTACTCTTCGTGCTAGTAATGGATGGACCAAAGTATATCTTGATGTTAATAAAAATGGGAAAGTCGATACAAGTATAGATAAGGAATTAAATTTAGGAAGTTACGCAGACACAAATATTTCAGGTACTACAAGTATGGGTTATGATTTGAGTGAAGTAACTGTTTATGCCATTGGAGATTTTGAAGGCAATTATACTGAACATGAAGGTGATCTATTAGTAACGATTAGTCATGGGGCAACATTAGCAGGAATTGTCGGCTCGACCGCTTCATGCAGTCAAACAGGTGATTTTCTATTAAATACGTTAGCTGATGATGGAGAAATAGGATATATCGAAGGAGCAGGGGCTGGTACGTGGAATGGCAGCATTACGATGAACTTAGCTGGTGAAATGATTTTAAATGAAGTTTACGGCGGCTCTAAAGAAGCGGATACTACAATCACAGGGAATGTAGTCATAACGTCAAATAATGAAAATACGACAATAGGTGTATTTGGGGACAGTGCTTATTTTCCTGAATCTGGAGGGGCTTATGCTGGCGGCAGCGGAACTATAATTAATGGTGATTTTGAAATATTGATTCAAAATTCTGGCGTTGGATATATATTTTATAATATTGATGCTTCAGAAGCTACTATTGATGGCAATGTAAACTACAAATTAGCAAGCTCTGATTTATATGGTACATTAAAAACAAATGAAGCCGCAGCCGAAGATTCTAGAACTACAATAGAAATAGCTGGCTTTAACACTAAAGATAATGGTAAAGTTACTTTGTATGAGGGTGAAACAGTCAAGTATATCGATAAGATGTATGCTTACACATCTTTCACAATGGAGCCTGAAATTAATGTGATTGGTACAGTAGTTGCTGAAGCTGCTGATGGAGTTACCATTACTGCTGAAGGTGATGAATTTAAAGGCATAGGCTTATTAAGAAATACAAAGCTTATTAAAGAAGATAATACAATCAAAATCGGACGTGAAACAAATGCAAAGGAACTAACGTTTGTAACAGGTACGGATAAAACTTTAGAACCGCAGCTTGAAATTAAGGGGGATGCCATCAAGTTACCGGTGATTAAACGGGACGGTTATGAATTTTTAGGCTGGAGTGATGGTGTAAATACATATGCACCTGGCAGTGATTATACTATTCCTGAAGGAGATGTAACGCTTACGGCTGTGTGGAAATCTACTTCTTCCTCTAGTTCATCAGCTCCTTCAACTGGTTTTGTAAAGAAAAAGGGAGAAACTTATTTCTATAATAAAGGCAAACCTGTGGAGAATGGATTCGTTATTGTTAATGAAAAAGAAAAATTAGTCGATACCGTTGCTCCAGGTAAGCTGACAGAATTAGAAGATTCAGAGTATAAGGCATATTATGCTAAACCTGACGGCAGTGTTGCTAAAGCGGAATGGATCGTAATCGACAGCAAAGGTAAATTAGTGGAAACTTTACCAATCGGAGAATTTAAAAAGCAATATGGCAATGACTATAAGGTTTACTTAGCTGATGCCAATGGTAAACTAATCAGATCATGGAAGGATACAGAAAATAACTGGTATTATTTCAATGCAGATTTCTCGGCAAAATATGAATATTGGCAGGCTCATTATGAAGACTGGTATTATTTTGATAATTATTCATATCTAAAGAATACATGGCATGCAACAGATAACGGCAGATGGTATTACTTTAATGCAGAGGGTAAAATGGTTAGAAATCAGTGGGTTGATGGCTGCTGGATCAATGAATTAGGTATTTATTGGAGTCCGATTTATTCTGATCCTGAATTTATAGCAAATTATAAGCAATAATCAAAAATATGCAGCAAATTTGCAAATGATTAGCAGTAAATTGTGAGCATTCGATAAAATTTGATTCAACAAATTTACTTCCCAGATATTGAAAAAAGCTCTTTGAGTCCAAAGCGGTGACTGAAAGAGCTTTTTAATGGTGTAAAAAAATCAGCGCCTAAGCGCCGATTCATTTCGATAATTAACAGCTGATAACACTGCCGTCCTGAGCTACTGTACAAGTATCATTACCAACCGTATATGTACCTGAACGTTTCATGCTGCCAGCAAATTCACCGGTATTTTCAAGCAGATACTGAACACCGTCAATAGTTTTCAAGCCCGTCTGCATGATGCCGTTTGCTGGATTTAAATAATACCAATGAGTGCTGTCACCGGCAATCCAGCCAGTCTGCATTTCACCAGTCACAAAATCAAGCAGGTACCAGCATTGATATTCATCCTTGAACCAGCCGGTTACCTTTTGATCATTCTTATAATAATACCAAGTATTGCCGCTTTGTACCCAGCCATTCTTACCAGCCGGTTTCTCACTGCCTTGATTGTTATTCGTACCGAAAACTTTTTTTAGATTGTTTAATTCAGTCTGTGAGCCGGAAGCTACTAATTGATCATATCTGAATAACGCATAACCGCTGTAGCCTAATGCCGCGGCTTTTTCAGCCTGTGTTGCGAGATTGTCTGAAGACCATGCCCAGCCGGCATCACCGCTGCCCTGGCCATTAACTTTATAAAGTGCCAAGCCAACTCTTAAATCAATGTTCTTATTCGTCCAAATATTTTTGAATGCTTTGGCACGATCAGAGAACATTGTTGTAGTACCGCTGGTGCCATATTGATCAGTCCAGTAAATCTGCGGCATAACATAATCTACATAGCCTTCTGTTGACAGCCATGTGTCAATGTCAGCACCTTCATTTCTATCATTGTCCAGATTTCCCTGCGGTGAGATACCAAAGATTTTATCCGAACCGGCATTCTTAACCGTTTGATAGACACGCTTCACTAAAGCATTAATATTGTCCTTGCGCTCCTGCTGCGAGGTATTTCCCAAGGTCCCGGATACATAAAAATAATCATCAAAGTGAATGCCGTCAACATCATAGTTATCAACGATTTCTCTGACCCCTTCGACAATCGCGTTCTGCGCTGTCTTGCTGGCCGGATTTAAAATCATTTTATGCTGACCGTCATTGTCATATTCAATTAAATCATCCTGCGCAAAATCTTTAAAGTATTCTGAACTTGCGAAACGCTGTGTTTCAGATGTCTTTAATGAAATGCGGAATGGGTTGATCCACGCTTCAAATTTCAATCCCTTGCGGTGAGCAATCTCAATCATCAAAGCCAATGGATCATAGCCTGGATCTTTCATGTCTGAATTCAGCCATTCTGCCCATGGATAATTTGCCGTTGGATAGACCGCGTCATTAAATGCACGCACATGGACAATCAGTGTATTCAGATTGTTGTCAAGGGCATTGTCACAGATCGCGGTGAATGCTGATTTAAATTCACTTTCATTCTTATCCTTCAAATATTGCTGAAAGTCAAGATATGAGACCCAGACAGCTCTTGATGTCATGGCATCTTCTGCTTTTACGGCGGTTGGAACATTAAATGCCGCCAGCATGACTAAAGCTGCCACGAACCCTTTAAAAAGTTTTTTTACCATATTCAAACTTCCTCCTCTCATCAAGTATACACTACCAAATCACTAATTTCATTAGAAAATTCTCCCAGATCCTTCCAAATCAAGCTCATCATTGATAAAATAAGCGTTTGTGAAATTATGTGAAATTAACGAACGACTTTGAAAGCGGCAGTTTGTTGCTTATAATAAATAAAAAGGGTGAATTTATGGCAGCAAAGAGAAAAAGAAAACGTTACCGTTTGACTGAAAAGGGAAAAATAGCGGCAGGTGTAATCTGCGCGGCTTTTGTTTTGATGGGCACACTACTTTTTATGTTATCTGAGGGTTATTTTGAACATACAGATCCGCAGATTGTCCGCCTTGTATCTGCTGATGCCACGATACCAATCTATGAAACAAGCACCTCTGAAACACCTTTTACCTATGTCACTGCTGATAACGCTTATGGAGCGGATGCGGCACTGATCAGTCAGTCGAGACATCGTTATGAAATCATGCTTGCCGGCTGCCGCGGCTGGATTAAAATGGAGAATGCTGAGCTGTCTGAACAGGGATATGACTATCCTTCTTATTATACGGTTGATGAGCGGCAGAATTTGATCCATATGGTCAGTACCAATCTTAATGAACCGATTTATATGCCAATCGTGCTTTGCGCAGCGCCTTCATGGCTGAAGCAGGGTGAGATTGTTTATAGTTATGACGGACATTATTTTTATCGTTCATTGGATCAATATTTAGCGGATTTGAATAACCGCCAGATGGCCAACAGCATTAATTCAATCCCGTTTTACAATTATTATCAGTATTTGCCGATGCATTCAGCAACCTCATTAAGCGGCAGTCAGCTGAATGGCTGGCTGAATAATGAAAAAGCTGATTATGCCGCGGCTTCAGTATTAGCGGATGCCGGTGAAGCGTTTATTGCCGCCCAGCAGGAATCAGGCTGCAATGCCTTATTAATATATGCGGTTGCGATGAATGAGAGCCGCTTCGGCACCAGTGATTTCGCAGTCAATCGTTACAATCTATTTGGATATAATGCGGTCGATGGCAATACTGCTGCTGCAGATACTTATGAATCCGTTTATGATTGTCTGCTTACTTATACGACCGCCCATTTAAACTGGGGCTTTTTCGATGCCCTTGATTCTCGCTATCATGGCAGCCATCTTGGCGATAAGGGCAGCGGTTTAAATGTGATGTATGCTTCTGATCCTTATTGGGGTGAAAAAGCCGCCGGTTATGCCTATGCTGTAGATAGCTATTACTTCAGTCAAGATTATAATAAATATAAAATTATGATCAAAACCGATACCGGCAGCGTGAATGTCAGAAAAGACGCGTCAACCCAGATAGCCGCAATCAGCCAGCTGTCATCGGCCGCTAATGTGCCAATCCTTGTATTAGAAGAAATACAGGGTGAATCAATATCCGGGAATTCACTCTGGTATAAAATTCAAGTTGATTCTGTGCTTGATGAAAATCATGAGCTGCATGAATTTAACGGTGTTTTTATCCCATATTCATTAAGTGATTCTATCGGTTATGTACATTCTCAAAATTTTATTCCACTGCTTCAATAAGCATAATAAAAATGCACTCATTCAATTAAAAATGGGGTGCATTTTATTAGTTATTCCATGTTGCTGCTGTTGAGCGTATCGATAATGTTTCCCGAAGGATCAAGATAATTAACAATAATTTCTTTGCTGCCGGCTTCTTCACCAAGCAATACCTGATACATGAAGCCATACATATACAGCATCAAGATTGATAACGAATCCATCAAACCTACCTGACCATTCTCTAAAGTTACATCAAATTGGGTGAAATCATCATTCACACTGATTTTTGTAATGTTGGGGAAGGTTTCTGTATCCTTTTCAATCTCATCCAATGAGGTTCTGATCTGCGTCTTGTATTCTTCTAAATACTTTGCATATTTATCGGCGTCAAAGACGAGTGTCACGGAACCATCCTCGTTGGTAGTCATTGACTTATAAGCATCATTATTGCTTAATGCCGTTGCGGCATCAGTCCCCGCCATTTCAAAATATTCCTTTGGCAAAGTGATTGTCACATCTTCTTTTTTTACAGCACAGCCGCTCAGCATGAGGGTTAACGCCAACATGCCGCTGATGAATCGTTTCATTATTATTTCCTCCCCTATAAATCATTTACTGATTTCTTTATCTTAATAGTATCTGAATTAATCAGAGAATGCAAGTTTCTGTGAAAATTATGTGAGAGTGTGGAAATTAATGAAAGAAGTGGCAATCTCAGGCTTAAAGGTCTATAATTAAACCAATGCTGGAGGTGTTTTAAATGAAAATGAGTGATCGTTTTCGTAATTTTATGCGGGGCCGTTATGGGGTTGATCAGCTGTCTAACGGTTTAGTATTTTTATTCTTTATTTTAATTCTAATTGGTATTCTGACTCGCAATACCATTTTCACATGGATCGCGCTGATCCCAATGATTTTAAGCTATTACCGGATGTTTTCCAAGAATTTTTCTAAGCGTTATAATGAAAATCGCATTTATACAAATCTGATGAGTCCAGTCTATGATTTACTGGATAAAATTAAGGGCTTCTTTAATCGGAAAATCAAACGATTTAAAACGCGCAAGGAATATAAGTATTTTAAATGTCCTAACTGTAAGCAGGAGTTAAGGGTGCCAAGAGGCCGCGGTGAAATTACCGTTACCTGTCCTAAATGCAAACAGTCTTTCGACCGTAAATCATAGACAGCTTGAATGCTGTCTTTATTTTGGTTAAAATGGTTGAGTAGTGAGAGGAGAGAGAAGATGCTGGAAGGTTTATATTTGCTTGTTGTTTATCCGATATATACATTTTGGTTTGCCAATCATGCGTCAATTTTTGATGAAAATCTCTCCTATGTGGGAAACCTGGATCACCTGCATTGGGCTTTTATTCTTTGGGGTTTGCTGACTGTTCTCGCACTGGCTTTAGGCTTGCGGACATGCATTGATCATTCCTTATTCAAGAAACGCAACCGGATGTTAGTGATGCTTGCGGCTTGTTTGCTGATGCTGGCCGTCACATTGCCGTATCGGCCTTTAGATCTGCCCTTGCTCTCTTTGATTCATATCCTTTTATCCTTTGCGGCCCCCTTGAGTCTGCTGGCGGCTGTCTTTATGATTTTTATGGATCTGCGCATGCTTTACCCCTCGCTCATGGCTCCCTATCTGAGCGTGTTTCTGCTGATCTGTGTCATCGCGTTGGGAATTTACTTTAAATATGCCAGTGTAAATACGCTGGTTGAAATCTTTTTATCAATCACGGTATCAAATCTGCTCAAATTTACGGCTAGAAATCTGACAAAAGTGTCAGGCAAGACTGATGAGTATCAGGTATAATGAGGGTGGAAGAAGGTGTGAAATGAAAACTCAATATGGTGATATTTCAATATTATGGCCGATTCTTTTTGGTTTAATTCTCGCTGCTTTTCTGCTGCTGGCCATCGTTAAGCTGAAACGTTTATATGATAACTTCCGTGCACCCAAAATCTCTGTTTATGCAAGGCTGCTCGATAAGCATGAGAATTCAGCGCCGATTCATCAGGGCGGCATCAGTTCACAAAGTATGACGGTTTCCTTCTCTTTTATATTTGAAACAGATTCA
>OGFR01001206.1_pt1 | contig 12665 bp, 9 predicted proteins | sample 1571001 | NCBI WGS metagenome assembly OGFR01 (sample SAMEA2582064, study PRJEB24529) | metagenome | biome: Human gut stool | place: China | collected 2011 | reverse complement strand
GGCCGGCCCACCTTTTTTAAATCATTAATATCTAATGACAGACCCGCTCTCAGCAAAATGATTACCAATGCGAGCTGTCTTAAATCAGCAGAGATGGACAGCAGTGAATCACTGAGCAGACGCAGGCCAAAGGGCCCTAACAAAATCCCTGCCAGAAGCATGCCAAATAACGGAGGCAGATGCAGCTTTTCAGCTGCTGAGCCTGCAAATAATCCCACAATAAATAGTAAGGCTAAGCTTGTTAACATAATTAATCCCCTTTCAAAAAAAGCTGATGATCCACAACAAAAAAGTTGCAGAAGTCATCAGCTTTACGCGGTTTCGGTTTATTCCGAGGGAGAACTTCATTCCCTGTTATTATCATAGCATAAGCAGCTAAATCAAGCAAGCCTTATCAGCAGTTACAGCCCAGCACACTATCAACCGGCAGCGCAAATAAACAGCCGCCGGCCTCACTCTTCAAGCCGCAGGTCTGATTGACTGCTTCCATAATAGCCTGCTTCTTATCCGCCGTACTCAGAATCAAAATCACATCCTTTTCCGCCTGTACCGTCAGTCCCATGAATGACTGACTGGCTTCACTGTCTAATGAGCGAGCATGCAGCAAGGTGCCGCCCTTAGCCCCGGCCTTTCTAGCTTCTGCCATTACTAACTCCTGACAGCCCTTGTTTACAACTGCGCAAATTAAAGCATATTTACCTTCTTCCATAGACACTGTCTCCTCGCCATGATTAAGCATGATATTTTTTAAAAATAAACTGCTGATACTGCTCAGCGGCATGGTAAAAATAATCCCGCTGTTTGGTTTTTCAATATGAATTGCCGCCGCGATTGCCTTTTGAAGTGATGCAAGAACATGGGCAGGCGCAAAAGTAAATACCAGCTCTTTTTCCGTTTCTCCCAGACCGAGATAATTCAAATACTCACTGCTGGCGGTGCCTGATGCCATACACGCATAAGAGAAGTACAGCTGATGCTGATGGCAGATACTGCCGATTCGATTTCCCTGATCACGATTAACGATCAGTACCATACATTTTACTGTCGCTTTGCTCATAGTTCAGCCTCCTCAAAATTAATAATCTGGTCATCACCCTCTAAATCAAGCTTAAGCTCACGCTGTTTCAGCTTCATGATCAATCCCAAAAGCTGAATCGTCAGCAGCGGTGTCATCGCTACAAGGGCAACGATACCAAAGGCATCGGTTAAAACATTACCGCCAATCGCTTCACAGGCTCCCATCGCAAAAGGCAGCAAAATGTTTTACGATTTATCACAGGCGGAACGACATTTCGAGTAGGTAAAACCGAAGCTGTCAAAAGCAATAGCCGTAAAAATTTCCGGTACATAAAAACTCAAAAGCAAAGACAGCGCATAGCCGGGGAGCAGAAAAAACATGATATTGAACCCGCTTAAAATTCTAAGCATCGCAATGCCTAAGGATAAAGCTACACCAATTGACAGAGAAAGCTCCATCGCCCGTGCTGAGATCGTTCCCGCTGAAATTTCAGCCACCTGTTCCTTGAGCACATGAACCGCCGGTTCAGCCTTTACGATAAAATAGCCGATGACCATACCGATCGGTATTAAAATCCACGCATAAGGCAGTGTGACAATTTGGGCGCCCAGATAACTGCCCGCCGGCATAAAACCGACATTTACGCCGCATAGAAATAAAACAAGACCAATAAATGTATAAATTGTACCAATGATAATTTTGATTAACTGACGTTTTAAGAAACAGCGGGTCACGCACTGAAACAGGCAGAAGAAGATTAAAATCGGCCCCAGCGCTTTACCTACTTCAAAAATTGTATGCGGTATTTCTGCCATAAAGGTTTTAAAGACATCCTGTGTCGTCTCAACATGAACCATCTCAAAAGGCGTATAGCTGACCCCCTCAGGATGATAAAGAATGCCTAATATCAGCACCGCCAAAATAGGACCGATGGAACAAAGCGCGACTAAGCCAAAGCTTTCTTCCTGTGAATGGGCTTCATCATTGAAGCGAGCCAGACCGATACCCAATGCCATGATAAAGGGTACGGTAATTGGGCCGGTAGTCACACCGCCGCTGTCAAAAGCAACAGCTAAAAAGCTGTCAGGCGTAAAATAAGCCAAAATGAAGACTGCCGCATATAAAATCAGCAGCATATATTTCAGTTTGAGCTTAAAGATGGTTCTCAGCAATGCCAAAATGAGAAAAATGCCTACACCTGCGGCCACTGTCCAAATCAAAATACGATCCGGAACGGCCGGCACTTGATGCGCTAATACGGTTAAGTCCGGTTCCGCTGCCGTAATAATCACACCCATCGCAAAGGTTACTAGAATCATGATCGGCAAGCGCCGGCTTTTTACCAGTTCACTGCCTGCCCCTTCACCGATCGGCATCATTGACAGCTCTGCACCCAGCGCAAAGAAGCCCATGCCGGCAACCAGCAGCAAAGCCCCTGCCAAAAACATCAGCATCATGCCAAGCGGCAGCGGTGCGATGGTAATACTTAATATAAAGACAATCAGGGTAATCGGAATTACCGAAGCCAATGCTTCATTAATTTTCTGTTTTAACTTTCTCATTCGTCACCTCTTTCCATACTATGTTAGTTTAAGTTAATTATAACATAGTTTTCATTTCTTTCTGTAAATAATGATTGAAAATGTCATTCTTAATGATAAAGTAACCAACAAATATTGACAGGCAAATCTGCTTCATGTAAACTTATCTGCATGAAGGTTTTTTGAATAAATCTTACTTGTTCAGGGTGAACATGTACTCATAGTTTTATGGGTACATTTTATATTTTTAGGAGGGATGTTTATGAAAAATACCGTTAATGGGATTACGGAAGGGGTCATTTGGAAACAGCTGCTGATTTTCTTTTTCCCTATCGTCTTAGGTACCTTTTTCCAACAGCTTTACAATACGGTCGATGCGATTATCGTCGGTAACTTTGTCGGCAAGGAAGCCCTTGCGTCTGTGGGCGGTACGACCGGTACACTGATTAACCTAACGGTTGGCTTTTTCGTTGGTCTCTCCTCGGGTGCCGGTGTTGTTTTAGCGCAATACTTCGGCGCTCAGGATCGTGAAAACATTCATCGCTCAGTTCATACTTCTATCGCGTTGGGAATATTGGGCGGCGCTATATTGATGGTTATCGGCATCTTCGGGGCGGAAAGTGCCATGCGGATGATGCAGACACCTGAGGAAATCATGGCTTATTCCTTAACCTATCTGCGGATATATTTTATCGGTGTCATTCCGCAGATGATTTATAATATGGGTTCCGGGCTTTTACGGGCTGTCGGTGATGCCAAACGGCCACTGTATTATCTGATTGCTGCCTGCGGTGTCAATATCGTTCTGGATTTATTATTCGTTGTAATCTTTCGCTGGGAAGTCATGGGGGTTGCCGTCGCAACCATCCTTTCTCAGCTGGTGAGCGCAATCCTTGTCTCCTATACGCTGATCCGTTCCGATACGCTTTATCAGCTGCATCCGCGTGAAATCCGCTTAAACCCAACCATTTTAAAAGAAATTATCATTATCGGTCTGCCGGCAGGTCTGCAGTCGGTCATGTACGCGATTTCTAATGTTATCATTCAGTCAAGCATTAATGCTTATGGTACAAATTCGATTGCCGCTTGGACGGCTTATGGTAAAATTGACGGCTTATTCTGGATGGTGATGGGTGCTTTTGGCGTAGCTATCACTACCTTTGTCGGTCAAAACTTTGGCGCCCGCAAGCTTGATCGTGTGCATAAGAGTGTAAAAATATCGATACTTATGGCTTCGATAACCGCCATCGCGATTTCATGCCTTTTCTTAAGTACCGGTCAATTCATCTATCGCCTCTTTACCAATGATGCTCAGGTCATTGAAATCGGTATGCAGATACTATGGATTTTAGGCCCCTTCTATGTCTGTTATGTATGCATTGAGCTGCTTTCAGGCGCCATGCGCGGCTGCGGTGAATCCTTTGTACCGATGGTGATGACTGCCTTGGGTATCTGCGGCTTAAGAATTGCTTGGATAGCATATTATATGCCGCAAAACGTATTACTGGATAAGATTCTGCAATGTTACCCTATAACCTGGATTGTGACTTCTATTTTCTTTATCCTCTATTATCTGCAGGGCGGCTGGCTGAAACGCCGTAAATTAAAAGCCGGTATTATTGAATAAGCAAAGGACCCATCAAGGGTCCTTCTTTTACTATTGTCCAATCTTTAAATCAATCGCATGTTTATTTTCCAAGCTCTTGCGGATCGCTTTTAAGATATCGCCATGACCATCCTGCAGACTCATTGTCGCAGAAGATGTCACATCGGCAAGCATATCCTTCTCTTCCTGACTTAACGCTTCATATTTCTTTACGTCTTCATCCTTGGAAGCGTTGGCCTGCAATGGACGTCCGTTTAGATCAGAGCAGTATTTCGCAAACCATTCCTCAACCTCATCAACGCTCATGCCGACAAAAATTGATTCATATTTATCCATCTGCTGATACCAATAACCGGTACCCATCACATAACCGTCACCGCGTTCGCGTTTAGTCTTCCAGCCATCAATTTCAGACATAAACAAGTCTTCAGTATTCTCAGTAACACCATCAACCTTGCCGTCATGGTTCTCATCGATATTATAGCTTTGACCCGGATAACCGCTGAAATGCGGCATTGTTTCACCATCATAATTTGGTGTTGCCACTTCCAGCTGATCAATCATCAGCGCGGCAATCTTATCATTCTCATCAAATAACGTAGTTACAAATACATCATTAAAGCTGTAAACCTGTACTTCCTGATCATCCTTGCCCGGACCTACACGGCCTGAGCTGGCAACACCAAAGCCCATATCGGCATCAGAAGCCACAACCTCATTGACATCCTTCTTACTCTCTTCAATCGGCCATGGATATGTCTCAGGATCTAACGCGTTATTTACCGCATAAAGGATTCCCTTACTGGAAACGGTCGCACCTGCGATGGTATCTACATCTGTATTACCTGCCTCAACGATTTTCGCCGGCAGCTGTTCAATCGCATTTGATCCAATCCCCTGCGTCTCTTTTTCACCGACCGCTTCTACTTTGGTGATTTTTCCATCCTCAGTTGTTACCGTTACGGTAATTTCACCGCCAAAGCCCTTGCCGGTACCTGTCAGCGTTTTAACTTCCTTCTTCGGCGAACAGGCAGCCGCACTTACGGCCAGCACACCACACAGCAATAATCCTACCACTTTTTTCATAACTTTCTCCTTTTCATCTCTTTGTGTTATGTAAGCGTTTAACCTCGTCTTTATTTTCCGCTATATAGCTAATATACAGTCAAGAAATTTTTCACAAATAAAAAAACGAACCGTTAAGTTCGCTTTATTATCTCATTATTTTCTTTGAACTGGAATTTGCAGACTGCAGAAATCAACATCCTTTTGGCCCTGATATTTCACATGATCAAGCAAGCAGATATCCAACGCGTCATTGGCTGCCGCATAGCCTTTTTCATCAATATAAGCCAGCAGTGAACGCAGCTGATTTTGATGATGACTCGGCCGGCCATAATAATACATGCAGCAGCATTCAGCGGCCGGCAATGTATGAACCAAGGGTGAGTGCTTGATGATCGGCGAACCTTCCGGTACAAATACAAAGACCGAAGAGGCTTTTAAATCAGTTTGCAGCGCCTGTTTGGGGATGATAACACCAAACCCCAAAGACGCCACAAGATCATAACTGCCCCCTTCATCAACAGCCGCCATAAACCTGACCTGAAGCTCATCCTCATTGCCGCAAATATCCTCTTCAAAAGGCAGTGCTAAGAATGAGCGTTCGTCCACATGGCGAAAATACGGTTCATCAACAGGCTGATTAAAATCAATCGTATCATACAGCAGCAGTCTTTCATCAACATATTTGCGGGTTCGAATCAATTTTTCAATTTCAGCATCGATGATTTTACGCTGATCCTTTAAAATTTCGACAGCCTCCTGAGGGTCTTGATCCTTAACAATTTTACTGATTACCTCTAAAGGCAGATTCAGCTTCTTCAAAAATAAGATTTCTTTTAAAACATTAACCTGCAGAATCAGTGTCTGACGTGAGATGTGGTGCAGCTTAGCCATTTGACTGACTGTAAGATACTCTCCTTTATCCATCGTGCTTTCTCCCTTAGTTCAATTTGTTTCACTGCGGTTTATTATTTAAACATTTCCGCAAAGGTTTGTTTTTCATTTACCGCGTTCAATAAGACAGTCATTTTTGAAACATCCCCCAGCAGGATAAAACCGCACAGTTCATTATTCTTAAAATACAGTGATTCAAGCGTATGATGCTCATCATCGCGCATCAGTACCGAACGATAAGTCTGATCCTTTTGTTTGCCGTTGTCGCCATAAGCATACAGCGCTGTATTCATTCCCTGGAACGATAGGCCAGGAGAAATCAGCGAATAGCTCACTGCCTCACCAGCCGCATTGGCACCGGCGGTTTTACCCATTGACAGTGCCTGTTCCCAGTTGCCGTAATTGATGCCCTTAAACTCCGCGCAATCCCCTGCCGCATAGATATCTGCCGCTGATGTAGAGCAATGCTCATCAACCTTAATGGCCCTGCCGCATTCAATACCGGCCTCGATAGCCAGTGATGTATTTGCTTTGATACCGCAGGAAATCAAGACCAGCTCTGCCGGATAGAAAGTGCCGTCCGCTAAGCGTACGCCGCTTACCTGACCCTGATTGCCTTCAATCGCCTGAATAGAAACATTTGTCTGTGTATTGATACCGGCCAACCGTATGCTTTCCTCAAGCATCGAACTAGCCGCAACATCCAACTGACGGCCCATCAGCTGCGGCGCCAGCTCCAGCACCGTCACTGAAGCATGACGGCTTAATTCCCAAGCCGCTTCAAGACCCAATACACCGCCGCCGATCACTACTGCCTGTTTTACCTTCGGCAGCCTTTGATTCAGCTTATGCACATCTTCAATCCGGCGCAGTGCCAATACGCCCTCCTGATCAACGCCCGCAATCGGCGGAATGAAGCATTCAGCACCAGTTGCCAGAATTAATTTATCATAACGCAAATGATCACCATTGCTTAATACGACTTCCTTTTCATCAATCAGCAGCTTTGCCGCATGCAGATCAGTCAGATTCAGAATATTCTTTTCCTGATACCATGCCTCATCATGAATCAACAGCTGTGACGGTTCAAAATCCGCCAGCAGTGTCTTCGTCAGCATCGGCCGGTTATACGGCAATGATTTTTCATCACCCAATAAAACAACCGATGCGCTTTGATTGCGTTCTCTGATCGCAGCAGCCGCATTTAAGCCTGCCGCGCCATTGCCGATGATTAAGAATAACTCATTGCTGTCTTTATGAAATTCACTGGCCGTATCTTCATAAGGCACAAAATTCTCCTTGCCGACACCGCAGACCGGACAGATTTCAGTTCCCTCTTCAAAAACCTCACCGCAGATCAGACATTTCACCAATTTTGGTTTTGATGCCGGCTTTACCTTTGGCTTATCCAGCAGCAGACAGCCAAAATCATGACCATATGCCACAGCCCCCTCAAGCTCAGCCGCGCTTGGCCGCAGCTTCACACGATAACCATCAACAACCTTCATCTTCAGCTGTTTCAGCCGCTCAGTCAGATTATTGACTGCCTCACCGCTCCATGCATAGCTGCCAAATGCGCTCGCTAATTTACCGCCGTGCGTCGGCGCATGAATCGCCGTTGTTAAATCCCAGATTGGTTTTAATGCGTCCTGAAGAATTGTCGGCGAACCAAAAAGCAAACCGTCTGCCTTTTCAATCTCTTTTAATACCTCGTCGGCATCAGCCTCTACCATATCATACAGCAGCACATTAATATCACCGGCAGTTCGCAGCCCCTCAGCGATTGCTTCAGCCACCAAACCGGTATATCCATAAGCGCTCACATAAGGCATGACTACCGTTTTTTTCGCATTTGGTTCACAGCCTTCAGACCACTCGCGATACTGTTTCATCAATTCATCAATACCGCAGTCGATCACCGGACCATGCCCTGTACAAATCAGCTCCACCTCAAGATCCTGAATGCGGTTTAAGGCCTTAACCATAAAAGGCTTAAACGGTCCGAGAATATTGTCAAAATAATATTTCAAAGCCCGCTGATAACCTGCCTGATCCGCTAAACGGCTAAGCAGAATCCCATCAAACGCATAATGCGCGCCAAAAGAATCACACGTTACCAGTGTCTTATCTTCTACGATATAAGTATACATTGTATCCGGCCAATGCAGATTCGGCAAAGGCATAAAACGAAGTGTCTTATCGCCAATTTTTATTTCATCATTTTCCTTAACCGCCTGCTTATTAAAATCACGATTAATGATTTCCTTTAGAAAATTCAGCGCGCAGGCAGTACCGACAATCTTAATATTTGGATTTAACTCAAGCAGACGACCGACGCTGCCCGCATGATCAGGCTCCGTATGATTGACAACAATTGTATCAATATCCTCAATATCGGTAATCTGCTTCAATTCTGCCAAATACTCATCAAAAAATTTTTCCTTAGCTGTTTCAAACAGCACAGTTTTATCTGATGTTTTTAGGATATAGGAATTATATGAAGTACCAAACTCCGTTTCCATAATGATATCAAATACTTTTAACTCTTTATCCAAAATACCCGTCCAGGTAAAACCCTTTTTCAGTTCTAAAGTTTTCATCGTGTACCTCTCTTAACATCGGTATTAAAATATCATACTCAGGCTTAGTATGCACATGATTTGCCCATATATTAACAACAATCAAAACAGCGCCTTAATACCTAGGCATACCAAAATCAAACCGCCGAAAATCTGCGCCCGGCTGCCCAGCATGGAACCAAAGCGGCGGCCGAGAAATAAAGCCGCATAGCTTAAGATTGTCGTGGTTATACCAATGATACAAACCGCTGACAAGATATCAACGCCTGCACCGACAAAGCTGACACCTACCGCAAAGGCATCGATGCTGGTTGCGATACTTTGCATAACTAATGTCTTATATGTAAAGATCGTACAGCTCTCTACCTCTGGATCACGCATTTCCTTGATGCCGTCAGCCATCATTTTGCCGCCGATAAAGCCAAGAATAATCAAAATAACAATTCCTGAATAGCGGTCAATTACCTCCGCAAACAAATTACCGGCAAAAAAGCCAAACAACGGCATCACTGCCTGAAACACACCAAAAAACAGCGGCATGATTTTCAGCTTCTGATTCGCGCTGATCGGACATACCAGTCCGTTGCTTAAAGATACCGCAAAGGCGTCCATGCTTAAACCAATACCAATCATCAGTATTTCTATAATTCCCATAATTTTATTTCCTCCCGATAAAAACAAAAAACTCACGCACAGTCTAAAAAAACTGTACATGAGTCTCATTCATTAAGACAAGCCAGACACCTTGTGTCATTATGTTGACATGTCACACATCACTGTGCAAATTACTCCCTCATGAAGTATGAGTTAATCTTAACGTAAACCTTATGGCTTGTCAATATTAAAATACATTCATGCGCATCATTGAGTAAAACGCAGAATTATATCTCTGAAATCCTCAAAAGCCGCGGCCTCTTTCAGCAGCGTCATAATATTATCCTGCGTACAGAAGTTAATCAGCGCTTCATATAGCTCTTTAAATAAATATGATTCCTTTTCGTTAATCGCAATCAGCAGGACAATATGAACTAAATGCTGATCCCATTTTATACCCGTCCGTGATACCGCCACCGCAATTCTTGTATGATTGGCATTCATTTTCATAGAATGCGGAATGGCAATCTTGCCAAAAGCCGTCGTTGCCGCTTCATCACGGCGGATTACATCATGATAGAAATCCGCGTTGACATGGCCCTGATTCAACAGTTTTTGATGCAGAATATGAATAACTTTAAATTTATCACTCTCTTCATTTTCCTCATGATAGAAAAGCTGCGGTGAAAAGAAATGGTCAAATTCCTGATGCAGCACCGCTAACTTACGCTTTTCGATGATTTCTTCAATGCGGTTAAAGACATCACGGATATCAATGCTGTTGGTAAAGGGGGAAAGCTGAATGATTGGATGGCTGTCTTGAATCGGTATGGTAGTAAATAACAGATCATAAGCCTGATCATTAATTTCATGAAGAAAGGAGACACACTGCACGATGCTGATCTGCGAATCAAAATGAATCAGCAGATAGTTATAAATAAATGATTGATTTTGCTGATAATCAGGACAAAGCAGCACACATTTTAATTTATGAACATCCTGATCCTGCCGCTCTACATCCGCACCAATATGCATCGCCAGATAGGCAACCTCATCCTTAGATATCTGGATATGACAATGCTGATAAAGAAAATCAGCGGCATAGAGCGCGCAGTCAAACAAAATCGGGCAGGCACTTTGAATCGTATCCAGCAGCGGATTATGCAGCGTAGTATTTTGATTGACGCGAGCCAGCAGATTTTTCAGATGCAGCGCCAGCGGCAGCAGCGTCTGTTCCTGAATCCGCAGATGATATTGCTGATTCAAGGCGGCAATCAATTCTTTGCTTAGCTGATAAACGGCATCACCGACACTCTTTTGAATCTCCTTGGGTGAGTTAATCTGGCACATATGTATATTCATCATAATCATTGAAGCCATTTCCTCAATTTCATTATTTTGAAAAACAACATGAAAATGCTGCTGAAGCTGATGAATAATCGTTGCCGCCAAAGGATTTTCAAGCTTTTTATCGGCGCTTGAACTAACCGTCTTAGGCTGATCTAAAATACTATTCAGCATCACGGTAATATGCAGATTCAGATTCATATAACCAAAATCATTGATGTAACAGTTCTCCTTTTTAAAACAAGTATGCAGCAGCTCATTAATATACATCACATCAATAGCGGGAAACATTTCTTTAAGCACTGAGATATCCACCAAATTACCTGTGGCTTCTTTATAGATAATACTGGTTAAGAACCGGCGCTTATCCCGTTCACTGCCGGTAACATAAAGCTGATCATTGCGGCATTGGAAACGAATCTTGTTTGGTTCATATTCCTTATTCATTTTCTGTAAGAGACTTTTAATCGAAGAATAACTAAGATACAGAATATCACATAACTCATAAAGATCTAGCTGAGTGCGGTGATGAACAAAGAATTCTTTTATGATATAAGAAGAACGTTCAGCATAAGTCTGCGGCACCAAATCCTTGCCAGCGGTGAAAGCCGCCTGCGAATTAAACGTATACCCCTGTTTGCATGCCAAAATCGTATTCGGATGCTCCGCGTTGATCTCATTGACATAATTTTTAACTGAACGTGATGATACAGACAGAAGTTCAGCCAGCTTTGTGGAAGATATGGGTTTATTCTGCTTTCTTAAAACATTCAGCAGCAGCTCATGATTTTTTTTCATTCTATCCTTCCTTTTCCCTATGCTATATTCATTGTAACGAAACCGCTGATAATTATCAAACACACAATTTCACTAAGCCGGTGAAAAAACAAGCATTTTCACCATGAATGGTAAGAATATCAGTTGAAGCATTAATGAAAACTTGTCATAATGACAGCGTAGAAATCGATTTCACAAAAATTCCAACCGAGGAGGATTTACATATGGAAAAAATGAACATACTGCTTTGCTGCGGTGCCGGGATGTCCAGCGGCTTTTTAGCCCAGCAGACAAGAATTGCTGCCAAGAAACAAGGGATCATGGCACGGGTTGAAGCTAAAAGTCAAAATAATATCGAAGATGATTTGCCAAATATTGATATTTTATTGATTGGGCCGCATCTGGCTTATGCCTATGATGATTTAAAAAAGAGCTGTGACCGCTATAATGTACCCGTAAAGATTATTCCTAAAGATATGTATGCGGGACTTGACGGTGAAGGTCTGCTTCAATTATGCATTGAGACACTAAAAGAAAAGGAGACGCAAAATGGATAAATTTATTAACTGGCTGGGAACCAGCTTTGCCCCTAAGGTTGCGAAAGCGATGGATAAGAAAATCATTCGTACCTTATCCGGTGCCTTAATGGCCAATGTACCAATTTTATTATTAGGCTCATTAATCTCTATTTATAATTTGTTTGCCGGTTATATTCCATTTCTGCCAGATCTGTCACCGGTTTATAATTTCAGCTTCGGCATTCTGTCACTGACCCTTGTCTTCTTAGTCGGTTATCATGGTGCTAAGGAATATGGCTTTAAGGAATATGGCGTATCTACTGGCTTAATTGCCTTGATGATGTTCTTTATGGTTATTAAGCCAACGATTGAAAACTTCCAATTCACGGTAAGCTTTGGACGATTTGGCGGTTCAGGCATGATTTCAGCGTTTTTCTCTGGCATTGTCACAATTGTGATCAGCAATCTATATTTTAAACTGCATTTATTTGAAGATTCAGAAACCTTGCCGGATTTCCTTGTACGCTGGCTGAATCAAGTAATTCCAGGCATTATCGTTTTAGTCTTAACAACAATTTTAATTTACTGGTGCAACATTGATTTATTTGCCCTGATTACTGCTTTATTCTCGCCGCTGATTGAAATTGGTCAAACATATCCGGGTTTTATTCTCTGTATTTTTATTCCGGTTTTCTTCTATTCTTTCGGCATCAACAGCTGGTTTAT
>OGFR01001201.1_pt1 | contig 12735 bp, 9 predicted proteins | sample 1571001 | NCBI WGS metagenome assembly OGFR01 (sample SAMEA2582064, study PRJEB24529) | metagenome | biome: Human gut stool | place: China | collected 2011 | reverse complement strand
TGGCACATACTGTTGTATGGGCTAAAGAACAAGCTCCAGAGCTTAAAACTGTACTCGTATCTGGCGATGTATACGCTAATGGTGGCGCTAATGATGTACAAGAGGTTGCGTATGCATTGGCAACAGCAGTTTGCTATGTGCGTCAATTAGCACAACGTAACATCGATATTCATACTATTGCTAATAGCATGATGTTTACATTCTCCTTGGGTGCAAACTTCTTCATGGAAATTGCTAAATTACGTGCATTACGTGTGCTTTGGGCGCGCATTATGGAGGCCTTCGGTGCAGAAGAAGCTGACCGTGCCGTTCATGTACACGGCAGAACATCGGCTTTCACAAAAACTGTATACGACCCATATGTAAACTTGTTGCGCAATACAACACAAGCATTCTCTGGCGTTGTAGGCGGTTTAAATAGCCTTGAAGTGTCCCCATTCGACCAACCAATTCGCAAAGCTGACGATTTCTCTCGCCGTATTGCCCGTAATATTCAAGTGATGTTACAAACTGAGTTCGAGTTACGTCAACCAGTGGACCCTGTAGGTGGTTCTTGGTATGTGGAAACATTGGCAGCTGAATTATGCGAAAAAATTTGGGCCGAGTTCCAAACTATTGAGTCTAAAGGTGGTATCATAGCAGCCTTGAAAGAAGGCTATCCACAAGCTCAAGTTAAAGCAGTTCTTGATGAACGCTTCAAAAACCTTGCATTCCGCAAAGATGTGGCTGTAGGTAACAACATGTATGCGAACATGACTGAAGAATTGCTTGATCCAAAACCAGAAAATCAAGAAACATTGCGTCAAAAACGGGTTGCTCAAATCGAGGAGTACTTGGCAAGTGCGGAGCCAGATGCGGTTGTGAAAGCACAGGCTACCCTAGAAGCAGGTACTACAGAGCCAGGCGCTTTGATTGGCCTTATTGAACTCGGTGCATTACAAAAATTAACAATACGTCAAATCCGGAAGGCTTTAGATGCTGGCGATATTGCATCCGAAACAATTGAATCCATTGCAGCCCATCGCTGGACTGAACAGTTTGAAGCACTTCGCATGCGCACTGAGAATTATAAACAACGTACGAAAGATAATGTGAAGGTATTCTTGGCCAATATGGGCCCAATCCCTCAACATAAACCTCGGGCGGACTTTTCCACAGGCTTCTTCGAAGTAGGTGCTTTTGAAGTTATCAAAAATGATGGTCATGAAACAACGGCTGATGCTGCGAAAGCTGCTCGTGAAAGTGGTGCTGATGTTGTCGTTATCTGTTCTACAGATGATACATATCCAGAATTGGTACCACCACTTGCTAAGGAATTGAAAGAAACTATGCCGAATGTAACGGTTATTTTAGCAGGGGCACCTCCTAAGGACTTAGAACCTGTGTACCGTGAAGCTGGCGTGGACGACTTCATTTCTGTTCGTGCAAATTGTTACGAAATCTTGAATAAGTTACAAGATAAGAAAGGGATGTGAGCTCATGTTTAAAAATCCAGACTTCTCCTCTCTTGGCTTGGAATCTCAGACAGCAACATCTCGCGATGCATGGCTTGCTGAACTTCAAAAAGAAACAGGAAAAAGCTTTGAAGATTTATATAATACAACAATGGAGCAAATCCAACTAAAGCCTCTCTATACAGAGATGGATTATGAAGGAATGACACACCTTGACTATATGGCTGGTGTACCTCCATTCTTACGTGGACCTTATTCCACAATGTATGTTACTCGTCCTTGGACAGTACGTCAGTACGCTGGTTTCTCCACAGCGGAAGAATCCAATGCGTTCTATCGTCGTAACTTGGCAGCGGGCCAAAAGGGTTTGTCTATCGCCTTTGACCTTGCTACTCACCGTGGTTATGACTCCGATCATCCTCGTGTAGTAGGTGACGTTGGTAAAGCGGGTGTTGCGGTAGACTCCATCCTCGACATGGAAATTCTATTCTCCGGTATCCCTCTTGATCAAATGTCCGTATCCATGACAATGAACGGCGCCGTATTGCCAGTAATGGCGTTCTACATCTTGGCTGGTGAAGAACAAGGTGTAGATAAAAAGGTTATGGCTGGTACAATCCAAAATGATATTTTGAAAGAGTTCATGGTACGTAATACCTATATTTACCCTCCAGCTACATCCATGCGTATTATCGGTGATATCTTTGCGTATACATCCCAGTACATGCCTAAGTTCAACAGTATTTCCATTTCTGGCTACCATATGCAAGAAGCGGGCGCTACTGCGGATATCGAATTAGGTTACACATTGGCCGATGGTCTTGAATATATCCGTACCGGTGTTAATGCAGGCCTTCATGTTGACCAGTTCGCACCACGGTTGTCCTTCTTCTGGGCAATTGGTAAAAACTACTTCATGGAAGTGGCAAAAATGCGTGCGGCTCGTATGTTGTGGGCTAAGATTATCAATAGCTTCGGCTCTGAAAATCCTAAATCCATGGCACTTCGTACCCATAGCCAAACATCTGGTTGGTCTTTAACAGAACAAGATCCGTTCAACAACGTGGCTCGTACATGTATGGAAGCGATGGGTGCCGCGTTAGGTCATACGCAATCTCTACATACGAATGCGCTTGACGAAGCCATTGCATTGCCTACGGACTTCTCTGCACGTATTGCGCGTAATACTCAGCTTTACATCCAAGATGAAACTAAGGTATGTAAGGTTATCGACCCATGGGGCGGTTCCTACTATGTAGAAGCGTTGACAGATGAATTGATTCGTCGCGCTTGGGGTCATATTCAAGAAATCGAATCCCTTGGCGGTATGGCGAAAGCTATCGATACAGGGCTTCCTAAGATGCGTATCGAAGAAGCTGCCGCACGTCGCCAAGCTCGTATCGACTCTGGTCGTGAAGCAATTATTGGTATCAATAAATATCGTCTAGATAAAGAAGATCCATTGGATATCCTCGACGTAGATAACACGGCTGTACGGGAAGCGCAAATTCGTCGTCTCGAACAATTGCGTGCTAACCGGGATGAAGAAAAGGTTCAATCCTGTCTTGAAGCGATCACAAAGGCTACAGAATCGGGCGAAGGCAACTTGCTTGCTCTTGCGCTTGAAGCGGCTCGTGCCCGTGCATCCTTGGGTGAAATTTCCTTTGCTGTTGAAAAGGTATGCGGTCGTCATAAAGCGGTTATTCGCTCTATTTCCGGTGTATACTCCAGCGAATTTGAAGATGACGATGTAATCAAAGAAGTACGCCAAATGGCAGATAACTTTGAAGAACTCGAAGGTCGTCGTCCTCGTATCATGATTGCGAAGATGGGCCAAGACGGTCATGACCGTGGTGCCAAAGTTATCGCTACATCCTTCGCGGACATGGGCTTTGACGTGGATATCGGACCTTTGTTCCAAACTCCAGAAGAAACAGCACAAGATGCGGTGGATAATGACGTTCATATTGTCGGATTTAGTTCTCTTGCGGCGGGGCATAAGACATTATTGCCTCAACTTGTAGAGGAACTCAACAAGCGGGGCCGTGGAGATATTTTAGTTGCCATCGGCGGCGTAATCCCTGCTCAGGACTATGAATTCCTACGCGAACATGGCGCAGTGGCTATCTTTGGCCCTGGTACAGTTTTGCCAGTAGCGGCGAAAAAATTACTAGAAACATTGACTAGTCACGTTCAAGACGAGTCTCATGACTGATAACAAACGGCCTACTCCGGATGAATTGCGCAATACACAGGACGCAACTTTCACCACTGGTGAAGGCAAAGCCCCTGAATTAGGTGTAAAAAACGCAAGCACAGAGGGTAGTACCTATCGTCCCGACTGGGTGCCAGAAGAAGCGAAGAAAGATGACACTTACGCGTGTCACGTAATGAAAGGCGTCAAGGAAATGCATGATGGCCTCTTATCTAGTTCAGCTCATCTGGCTCCAGCGGTACGTCCCGTACAGCGGCGAAAGAAATTGACTGTCGCTGATTATGTACGCGGTATCGAGCAGGGGGACCGCGTTATACTTTCACGGGCTATCACATTAGTAGAAAGTAATAATAAGGACCATTTCAAACTAGCTCAACAGGTGTTGCAAGCCGTATTGCCTCGCACGGGCAAGGCATTGCGCATCGGTATTACTGGTGTGCCTGGGGCCGGTAAAAGTACGTTTATTGAAGCCTTCGGTAACATGCTCATTGAAGCGGGTTACAAGGTTGCCGTACTGGCTGTAGACCCTACGAGCCAAGTCACAAAAGGCAGTATTTTGGGTGATAAAACGCGGATGGAAACGTTGACGAAACATCCAGAAGCATACATTCGTCCATCGCCGGCTGGTGGTACACTAGGCGGTGTGGCTCGTAAAAGTAGAGAAACTATGCTACTTTGCGAGGCTGCTGGGTACGATATCATTCTCGTTGAAACCGTTGGGGTTGGGCAAAGCGAAGTTACTGTGCGCTCCATGGTAGACTTCTTTATGCTCATCGTTTTGACGGGGGCAGGCGATGAATTGCAAGGCATTAAAAAAGGCGTTATGGAACTTGCTGATGCTATTGTGGTCAACAAGGCTGATGGGGATAATCTCAAACGAGCTCTCATTGCTCGTAGCGACTACGACCGTATGTTGCATTATATCCGTCCGGCTACGGAAAAATGGAAGACTCAAGCCTACACATGTTCAGCTGTCACAAAGGATGGCCTCGATGAATTGTGGGATGTTATCCAAGAGTTCACTGAACAAGGCAAAGAAAATGGGGTCTTCTTAAAACGCCGTCAAGAACAATCCCTCCGTTGGGTACGCGATATGATTGACGAACACTTGCACAACCTATTCTTTAACAATGTAGTCATTCAAGGTCGCATGGGCGAAGTCGAAGCTGCTGTCTTAGACGGTGAAATGAGCGAATCTCAAGCCGTTGAAGAACTTATTGGCGTTTTCGATAAGTCTTTACAATAAGTAGATCGGTAAATACATATTGTATTATTAAATATGTATTGTATTGCTAAATACATATTAGATAAGCCGGCATAACTTATCTTAATACGAACTCTGTTAGCAATCGTATGTATTTCGATATAATTAAAGATGTATTTGTAAAAGGCATAGTATCAATGTTCACTGTTGGATTTGGACCAATAGTAGTTGCATACTATGCCTTTTTCTATGTCATAATAACTAATTGCGACTAATTATTTGCTATTAATTGTCTAATAAAAGATGATTAATATATAAGTTCATCTTTTTAAAATGCAAAAATCAGTGTATAATTAAGTTATATTATTTATTAATCGTTTAATGTTACGAGAGGGGCATTCAAATGAACAAAAAATTATTATTACCTGTAGGTGTAGTTGTTCTAATTATTGGTATTGTGATTCTATTATTAAATCCAGATCCATCGGCGGCTAATTTGGAAATTGCGAGAAACGCTACAAATGCTCAAGCGGCAGCAAAGGCGATTTCTGAGAATAACCAATCTTACACATTGTGGTATACTATTGGCATGTTCTGTAGCGGTTTAGGCATTGCACTGTCAGTAGGTGGCTTCATTGTAGGCTTTATTAAAAAAGACTAATCTATTTAGGAACGCATAAAAGGCTGTACTAGAATGTATATCATTTCTAGTGCAGTCTTTTTGCATTTTAATTTTGTCCTGTCGGATTTAGCTAGCCTATGTCTATCTAGTGAATTAGTCTATGTGTATATTGCAAGTCATCCTATATCTATTTATGTTGTGGTTTTACGCTCTATATCTGTTTTCGGTGGGATAAAACGTGGTATAATTAACCCGGATAGAGCCTAAAGGTATGTGGCTTTTGGAGGTTAGTATGAGTAGTATAGCGCATTTATTTGCAGCTGGTGGATTTGTTATGTATCCGCTAGTGATTTTTTTACTGTTTACCTTGATGATTGGCATTGAACGTATCTTTTTATATCGCAAGTTTACAAAGGATTTGCACCGTTTTAATAAGGTCTTAGAGAAGAATCAATCTTGGATTATGTTACCAAGTGTTTTGGAACGGGATACAGAGGAACTTGGTTCTTTATTTGCCCGTGCTATCCGCAGTGCAAAGAATTATAATGGCTTGGAAAACCGCCTTCAAGATGTAGTGTCGTACGCTGATGAACGTTTAAAACGAGGCCTTAGTTGGCTCAGTATGGTTGTAACAATGGCTCCGTTGTTGGGCTTGTTGGGGACGGTCCTCGGCATGATTCGTGCGTTTGCTGTGGTAGGTGGCGATATTGGGTCCCCAACTATTATTACAGGTGGTGTTTCTGAGGCCTTAGTGGCAACGGCTACAGGTTTGACCGTGGCCATTATTGCGCTTGGCTTTCATAGTTACTGTGCGGCAAAGGTCAACGATTCTGTGGCGACATTAGAACATGAGTGCGGTAATATCCTTGATGCGTACAATGAGGAACATGATATATGAGACGACGCACATTAGGGGTTAAAAAAGAGCCTACCATCATGATTATTCCCATGATTGATATCGTATTTTTCTTACTCGTATTCTTCATGGTAGGCACGCTGTATATGAATACAGAGCAACAAATTCCGCTAAATTTACCATCTGCATCGACGTCTACGGCGAAGTCTATCGAACCTATCACCATTACCTTGACTACAACGCACACGCTATATATTGATAATCAGGAAATTTCTTCGGATCGTTTGGCGCAAGAGGTCAAATCTATCGTTACACAAGCTCCTCAACAAGCTTTTGTTATCCGAGCCTCAAAAGATGTGTATTATAACGAGGTTATTGAGCTTTTGGATATGCTCAAGGTGAACGGTGCTAAATACATTAGCGTCGCTACGGAACGGAAGTGATTCCATGTTTGAATCACATTATCTGAAACCTTTTATTGTGTCTTTAGGCATTACAATCATGCTTATCTCTGGTATGGGGCTTTCCTTACGTGGTATCGTTGGAACAGGTGTGGCTTATGATGCAGCAGAGGTTAGCTTTCATCTGCCTGATGATAGTGAAAGTGATGCGGAAACTACCGCTATTGAGCCTATATCTAAGGATAAGCTATCGGTTGAATCTCCGACTCCGGATGGGCCTGCGCCTAAGGCGGATCCCCTTGTAACAGAAAATACAGGTGATGAAAGCATTCACAATTTAAATGCCAATAAGACTACATCTAATGCTCGTCGCGAATGGGCCGTTCCAAAGGCCATAGAATCGGAAACAACTAATAATGAACAAGCTGTAGTTACGGGTGGAAATGATTCTAAAGATGGTAAATTTTCTAAGTCTGACAATGCTCCTATGGGTAAGGATATAACATCTGATCCTAATGCCAATGGAAATGGCTTTGCCGAAGCTAGTGATTTATCCTTTCTCTCTGATCTTGCTTGGGGGCTCCTAACGCCAGGGCAACAAGCGCTTTTACAAAAGTCGGATATTAACCCCCAAGAATATTTAAGAACTGTACAAGAACAGGGGAAGGGGTCAATCGTAACAGGTAGGGTTGTAGTGCGCGTTAACTTTGATGTTGATGGACATGTCATCGTGGGAGAACATACACCGCTTATCGCAGAAGATGTGCCGCAACCTGTAAAAGAGGAAGCAATGCGCATCGTTAAAAGCAGTGGTTCTATTATCAATCGAAGAGGGGAACCTGTATATCTAGCAGTTCCTGTTGTATTAGGACAATAAAGAGGCATATCTTACATACATTAGTATGGGATATGCCTCTTTGTTATGGTTGTAAAAAATGATTGTATTGATTGATACTATGTATTACTATGAAATACTTGTTCTATCTGAGTCATGTTGAGTTATATTTCAAGGATTAATTATATGTATTGTATTAATTTTGATTGGTAAGTATTGTTTTCGTGGAGTTGAAGACGGCTAGATATACGATGGCGCCGCCGATGAATAATGTGACTTGCATAGGAGTGCTGAATTGATCAGCTCGCCACAATGCAAAAGCATAGAAGAACATGGTAATCAACATGATGAGAAATGCGATGATAACGCGTACATTTGTGTTTACTGCTAAGGATGTAGTAATACGCGATTTATTCGTCATTACGTAAATTAAAGATACTACGATGTCTGCCGTAAAGATGGAGAAGATAAAGTTATAATCAAACTCGCCCAAAAGGACTACCGCCAAGCCGATAAAGCTGAGCCCAAAGAATAGACGTAATAGAATACCTATAGTATTAGATTCGTTGCGCTGTGCGCGGCGTTCCTTACGATTTAAAGTTGCCATGAAAGCCTCCCCCATAGTAGAAATGTTTGTTACTATTAGTATAAAGCTCGTGTGTAGATTGAGCAATTATTCGCAGTATATTTAGTCTTATGTTTATTATATATCACAATATTACAATGTATAGCTATGCTATATTATAAATTAATTTATTACTATATGACCATATGAAAAATTAAAGAGAGAGAGAATATGGTTCAAGTTATTTTTACCTATGTTGTTAATAGTATTATTGTATTTGTTTTTTCCTATTTTAGAGTCTATAGTTCAATATGTGTATCCTTTTTCCTAGGATTGGACAATTAAATACGAACGATAAGTAAAATTAATATAATTATCATTCGGAAAATTTAGGCACTTTCGTTGAATGGAGCTTTCACATATGGTACAATAATCCTATAAATCTAGCTTTTATCATGCAAAGGAGACATCATGATACCACGTTATACACGAGAAGAAATGGGCCATATTTGGAGCGAACGCAACGAATTCGACACAATGTTATTGGTGGAGACCCTCGCATCTGAGGCACAAGCTGAGTTGGGCGTTATTCCTAAAGAAGCGGCGAAAACAATCCGGGAAAAGGGAAATTTCGACGTTGAGCGCATTCATGAAATCGAAAAGGAAACGAACCATGATATTATTTCCTTCGTAACAGCAGTGGGCGAATACGTAGGTCCTGAAGCGGCAAAATATATCCATCTTGGCCTTACCTCTACAGATGTGAAAGATACGGCGCTTGGGTACATGATGAAACAAGCCTGCGATATCTTAATTGATGACTTAAAGCGTTTGCACGAAGTATTGCGTCGTCGTGCAGCTGAGTTCAAATATACTCCTATGATTGGCCGTACCCACGGCATCCACGGCGAACCAACTACATTCGGTTTGAAATTGGCGTTGTGGATGGCAGAGGTAGAACGTGATATTGAACGCATGGAACATGCGCGTAAAAGCGTTGCCGTTGGTAAATTGTCCGGCGCTGTTGGTACATACTCCAATATCGATCCATTCGTAGAACAATATGTGTGTGAAAAATTAGGCCTTGAACCTGTTAAAATTGCTACGCAAGTGGTGCAACGTGACCGCCATGCTGAGTTGTTGTCTACCATCGCTGTTGTAGGCGGTACATTAGACAAAATCGCATTGGAAATCCGTCACTTACAACGTACAGAGGTACGCGAAGCAGAAGAATATTTCAGCCCTAAACAAAAGGGTTCCTCTGCGATGCCTCATAAACGCAACCCTATCACTTGTGAAAGAATTTGCGGTATGGCTCGCTTGCTTCGTGGCTATGCACAATCTGCTTACGAAGATCAAGCATTGTGGCATGAACGCGATATTTCTCATAGCTCTGTAGAACGCGTGATCTTGCCGGATGCGACAATCGCATTAAATTATATGTTGCACCTAACAATCCGCACCATTGATAAATTGTTGGTATACCCTGAAACCATGCTTAAAAATCTTAACCTCACAGGGGGACTCGTATTTAGCCAAACAATTTTGACAAACCTTGTAGATAAAGGTGCGGTACGTGACGAAGCATATCGTTGGGTTCAAAAACATGCTATGGAACGCTGGCTTGAAGGCAAAGACTTTGCAACAGGTTTAAAAGCTGATGAAAATATTAAGAAATACATGACTGATGAGGAAATTGATGCATGCTTCGACCCATATAAATTGCTAAGACATGTAGATACAATCATGGCTCGCTTTGGCCTATAATTGTAGGGTACTTCCCACATAACATATGAAAGACTAGGGTAGGTATAGACCAACAAGCCTATGGTACATGCAGTAGGTGTTGGCTATATCTACCTTTTTTGTTTTGAAAGCAATATGCCATTTTAGATAGAAGTATATTATTTTAACAGATAATTATAAATTAGTTTTCTAGCAGGCTTTTATATACTCGTCTTACATTAGGAAACCATCTATTTGTTTTAGGAGGTTATATGAAACGTATTATACGGAAGTACGGACCGCCTATTTTTCACTGTATTAATGACTTTGGTCAAGGTTCGCTGGCGGCCCTCATACCGTTTTTTATCGCTAACTTTGGCCTTAATTATTATCAATCGGCTTCCATCATTTTCTGTAATACCGTGGTGGCTTCCGTGGCACAGCCCGTATTGGGCTATGTGGCAGATCGGTGGCGCGTACCCTGGTTTATTCCCGTTGGGTTTACGGTGACTCTTGTGTCGATTAGCGCTATGGCATTGGCTACGAGTTACGAAATGATTCTTGCTTTGTCGCTCTTGGCCGGGGTAGGGGCCGCGTTATTCCATCCCGAGGCGGCTCTTCTTGTAAATCGTACGCAATCTCATGAAATCGGTAACGCCATGGGCCGCTTTGCAGTCGGCGGCAGTGCGGGCTTTGCGTTGGGACCCTTTATTGCTGGTGGTGTTTACGTCTTTGGGGGACAATTCCTTTGGGTATTTACGCTTATCGCTCTACTTGGTGTATTATTATATCTCTATGCCTTTATGGGTGAGGGTGAAGCTGATACCGATGATACTGATATTGCTGATTCTGCTGATACTGGTAACCGTGAAAGCCGTGCTAAGGTTCTTAGTACCGGTGCAAATGATTGGGTTAGCTTCGGTAAGTTATTTTTTGTGATTGCTTCTCGCTCTATACTCTTCTCTGTATTGGCTATCTTTATTCCTATTTTGTATATTACTGTTATTAATGGTGAAGCCAGTGCATCTAGTTTGGCCCTTACTGCGTATTTCGCGATGGGTGCTGTCCTTACCTATATGGGAGGGGCTCTATCTGATAAATTAGGCTTCCTTAAAACAGTTCGCTTAGGCAATCTTATCTTCTTGCCATCTGTCTTAGTGTTTATCTTTGTGCCTAACATCTGGGGCTTTTTCGGTGCTATGATCCCAATGGCCTTTGGTGTATTCTCACAATACGGACCGATTACGGTACTAGGTCAAAAATACCTTGCTAAAAATGCAGGCTTTGCGTCGGGTATTACGCTAGGTCTTGGTATTACCTTAGGGGGCCTTGTGGCACCTTATGTAGGACATCTAGCAGATATCTATGACGTACAAACGGCATTGATGACCTTGATACCGGTAGGTGTTATAGGCTTATTGATGAGTTTTTGGTTAAAAGAACCAAAATGACATCTCTGTAATAGAGTAATAGAGCCATATTAAAGACGTGATGGCAATCCATCCTTAAAAACTTTACAGAAAATAGCGCATGCATTTGGAAAGAAACTAAAGATTGAATTTGTATAAATACTTTCACAGAATCCGAACATTGTTGTATAATGATATTGGATTATTTAGGCTTTCATATGGAGGATATAGATATGGCAACTAGTATGGTTATCGGCACTCAATGGGGTGACGAGGGGAAAGGTAAAATTGTTGACTGGATCGCAGAACGTGCGGATGTTGTGGTGCGCAGTCAAGGTGGTAATAATGCGGGTCATACTGTTGTAGTGGATGATAAAGCGTTTGCACTCCGCCTTTTGCCAAGTGGTATCTTATACGATAACAAACAAAATATCGTGGGTACTGGTGTTGTTATCGACCCTAAAGTTCTGCTACAAGAAATTGAAGGTCTTGAAAAGCAAGGCAGATCTGCTAAATCCCTTCAAGTTTCCAATCGTGCACATGTAATCATGCCATACCATATCGCTCTAGATACTGCGGAAGAAGCATCTAAAGGGGATGCTAAAATCGGTACTACTAAAAATGGTATTGGTCCTTGCTACGCTGATAAAATCAATCGTATTGGTATCCGTATCTGCGATTTGTATGATATGGAAACATTTAAACAAAAATTAGCGTACAATGTAGAGTTCAAAAATAAAATGCTTACTAAGGTATACGATGCTGAACCTGTTAGCTACGATGAAATCTTAGCGGATTACATCAAATACGCTGAAGCCTTGAAACCTTATGTAACAGATACTAATGCGGCTGTTCTTAAAGCTGTAAAAGAGGATAAAAAGGTATTGTTCGAAGGTGCTCAAGCTACTATGCTCGACCTTGATCATGGTACTTATCCATTTGTAACATCCTCTCATCCAATCGCAGGTGGCGCTTCCACAGGCGCTGGTGTGGGGCCTAACTACTTGAAAAACATCTTTGGCGTTGTAAAAGCGTATGCAACACGTGTTGGTGCAGGTCCATTCCCTACAGAGCTTCTTAACGAAACTGGGGATAATCTCCGTGAACTTGGTCATGAGTTCGGTACTGTAACGGGTCGTCCTCGTCGTTGTGGTTGGTTAGACCTCATGGTTGTAAAATACGCAGCAGGTCTTAATAGCCTTGATTACTTAGCTATTACACGGTTGGATATTCTTGATACCTTTAAAGAATTGAAGATCTGCGTAGGTTACAAATTGAATGGTAAAGACGTAGAAGGGTTTCCAGCTAACTTAAAAGATCTTGAAGCCTGCGAAGCAGTTTACGAAACATTGCCAGGTTGGGAAACAGATATTTCCGGTATTCGTGAATATGATAAATTGCCTGAAAATGCTCGTAAATATGTAGAACGTATTGCAGAAGTAACAGGCG
>OGFR01001190.1_pt1 | contig 12847 bp, 10 predicted proteins | sample 1571001 | NCBI WGS metagenome assembly OGFR01 (sample SAMEA2582064, study PRJEB24529) | metagenome | biome: Human gut stool | place: China | collected 2011 | reverse complement strand
TCCAGCTGAGCCATCAAGGATGTATAGGCACATACCCGATCATCATGACCATAGCCCATAACCATCGAGCGATCTAAGCCGTAATCTCTTGCTTTACCGGCTGGCACTACTTCAATCTCCGCAGAAACAAAATCCTCTTCTTCGATATTATATTTCTCTTTCAGCAAATTCAGGATTGCTGCCTTTGATTTTTCCTTTTCCGCATCTTTCGCCGGAATACTGCCAACCAATACGTTCAAATCTTCGCCTTCTACAACCTTAGCACCTGTCTTCTGCAGCTGATCAGCTGAAAGGTGAACTAATAAATCAGAAATACCAACAACTGGATCACAATCATCCTCACCGATGACAACATTGATTTTAGTGCCGTCTTTCTTCACTACGACCCCATGCATTGCCAAAGGCAGCGTTACCCATTGGTATTTCTTAACACCGCCATAATAATGCGTATCAAATAAAACTAATTCATTATCTTCATATACCGGATTTTGCTTCAGGTCAATACGCGGTGAATCGATATGAGCACCTAAAATTTTCATACCCGCTTCTAATGGTTCACTGCCAATGTGGAATAAAGCCAGCGCCTTATCCATATTTACTGCATAAACCTTATCCCCGGCTGACAACTTGCCGTTAGTCTTGATAACCTCTTCCAAATCACGATAGCCTTTTGCTTCTGCGAGCCGCACACTTTCGCTTACACATTCACGTTCGCTCTTGCAGCTGCTGATAAACTTCTTATACTCTTCATTAAAAGAAAAGCACGCCTGCATCGCCGCATCATCATACTTTTCCCATGCATTCTTAATTTTTGCCATAAATATCTCCTTTTTATCCGTTAATATTATACGTCATTCTAATTTATTTTTCAGCCCTTTTATTCACTTTTAGGCAGTCTTTTCTTAAGGGCTGACAACAGCTTCATCTTCTTCTCATTCGGCACTGTATAAAGTCTTATCAAGCTGTCTTTCGCCGGTTTTCTTAAATACCCGTATACCAGAAGCTCTTCAAAAGCAATCCGGTAATGTTCATCATGAACTAACAAATAGCTCGTAATCTTTTCTTCACTAAAATTATCCGGATCAGGAAGATAAGCCTCTTCAAAGAAACGCAGATGATATTCATCCAAAGCTAATTCACCACGTTTTAATTCCTGATTTTCTAAAGTTAGGCGGTCTACCTTTTCCATCAAAACTTCAATCATATTTTCTAGTGAGCTCACATAAAATTCCTGACCATCTTCTTTAGCTCTTGCCAATAAATTTCTCAGATCTTCTGTTTCATTCATAAATAACACCTCTTTCTTTTAAGTATAAGCGATTTATGAACAGTTGCAACAACTCTGAACAAAGTGTCACTAATTTGTTTTAAACTGAGAATTATAAAGCATTGTATAAAGCTTATTATTCTCAAGCAATTCTTCATGAGTGCCGCGCTCTTCGATGCCGTGATCGGTTATTACCACAATTTCATCGGCATTTTTAATGGTCGACAGACGATGGGCAACAACTAAAGTCGTTCTTCCCTTGCATAATTCATCCAAAGCATCCTGAATCAGTATTTCTGTCGCATTATCCAAAGCACTGGTAGCTTCATCAAGAATCAAAATAGCCGGATTCTTTAAAAACACACGGGCGATTGACAAGCGCTGCTTCTGACCGCCGGACAGTTTAACACCGCGTTCACCGATTTGGGTATCATAGCCATGTTCCAGCTGCATCACATAGTCATGAATATTTGCCCGTTTAGCCGCTTGAATGATTTCCTCTTCACTGGCATCAAGACGGCCGTAAGCGATATTTTCACGGATAGTACCTGTAAACAAGAATACATCCTGCTGAACAATACCGATATTCTTACGCAGGCTTTCATACGAGATATTTTCAATATTGATGCCGTCAATACTGATTGTGCCCGTTTCAAGCTGATAAAAACGCGGAACTAAATGACAGATCGTCGTTTTGCCGCCGCCGCTTGGACCAACGAGGGCGACTGTCTTGCCAGCCGGAATATCTAAATTAATATCATGAAGCACTTCCTTGCCGTCAGAATAGGTAAAGTTTACATTATCAAAACGAATGTGACCTTCAACATGTTCAAGATTGCGGGCATCTTTGCTTTCCTGTTCAGGTTCCTGATCCATCAGCTCGCAGAAACGGCTGAACCCTGTCGCACCTGACTGCAGCTGCTCCACAAAATCAATCAGCTTGCGAATCGGTGAAACAAACATATTGATAAACAGCATATACGCCACAAAATCCGCAACTTCAATCACACCAAAATAAGTATAAATACCGCCTGCCAAAATCACTACGACATTCAGCAGATCGACGATCAGGCCGGTACCGCTGTGAAATTGCGCCATCGCTTTATATGATTTTTCACGGGCCCGTTTAAAGGCATTATTACCAGCCTGAAATTTTTCTTCTTCATAAAAGCCTTGGAAACACGGATACCGGAAATTGAATTTTCCAGATTAGCGTTTACCTCACCGATTTTAACACGCGCTTCCGTAAATGCTTCCGTCATTTTAGCGCGCATTTTAATTGCAAAATAAATTAAAATCGGAATAAAGATAAAAATGATCACCGTCAGCTGCACATTGATCGTGCATAAGTAAATAAAAGCACCGATCATCATAATCGATGAAATAAACAGATTCTCAGGCCCATGATGCGCAAGCTCAGATATATCCATTAAATCATTGATCATCCGTGACATGATCGTACCGGTTTCATGTTCATCATAATAGGAAAACGGCAGCTTTTGAAGATGATTAAATACATCACGGCGCATATCCGCCTGCATATAGACACCGACCAAATGTCCGTAATACTGTACAAAATAAGCAAGCAGACATTTCAGCAAATAGATGGCAAGCAGCATCATAGCAGCTACTACAACAGAGCGAAGCTGCTGATTAGGTATGTAATCATTCAATATGCCTCTGGTTATGATTGGGTAGGATAAATCACAGATGGAAATAAAAAAAGCAGCAATCATATCCAGAATAAACAGCCGTTTGTGCGGCTTATAATATTGTATAAATCGTTTAATCATATATTCACCCCTAACATTCAGTAATTAGTATAGCATTTTTTAATCAATTAGACCAACCCATCAGCACTAGAAAAAGGATTCCCTTTCAAGTTACGAAAAGGAATCCTGATCCATTTAGTTTTACTTTTTACCAGCCTGAATTGCTTCAATCAGCCGCTGTGGATTGATTACGGTTTTAATTTTTTCGCCGGTATCCAAGGTTAAGATATCACCGGTTTCAAACGCTTTACTAATGAAAGTATCAGGATCGAGCGTAGGATCTACTTGTACACATAACGCGTACATGCCTGCCAGCCATGGCACTGTCCAGCTTAATCCGCCACCTGATGTATGTGTGTACGAATGCTCACCCGTCATCCCTGCAAAGGTTCGGCCATCCATCGGTATTAGCAATAGCTGATCATCAAAAAACAAAATATCCGGATTGCTGCGCCAGAATAAACCTCTAGCTGTATAGCTATCTAATTGATCAGGGTCACTGTTTGGCTTATGGCCTAAACCAAAAATAGTAAAATCATAGTTCATTTCGGTGGCGGTCGTAATTACAAAAATTCCCTCTTGCTTAGCTTTTTCAATGACAGCATACAATTCATCAGAACCTAATTCAGCACCTTCACCAAGTCCATATCCTCTGGATATTGAAATCACACGGATTTTATCATTCTTTGGCAAAGCGGTATTGATTTCAATCACCCGCTCTATCGCCGATACTAAATAATTAAAATTAGTCGTATATTCATCATTCTTTACATCATAATCAACAAAGTCACAGGCAATATAATACAGCTTTGCATCGGGTGCTACACCGATACTTTTACCCACTGCCAAACTGGCAACCGCCGGACCATGCAATGATATAACCTTGTCATAAACATGGATTTTTTCATAAAGCATCAGCTGATCGGTATATTCCTCATGATTCACATCAAGAGTCTGATCAATAATTGCAATATTCACACCTTGACCTGTAATTCCCTGTTCATGAAGGGCGCGGATGCCTAAACCAGGATTTTTACCCTGTTCCATAATTTGAATTGGATCAAAAGTAGCCGGCAGCTTTTCTGGCCAAACAGTAATAGTATCATAGGATGTATAAATAAGATTTTTATTCTCAGAAAGATCAAATTGAGATAAATCTAGGCCAATCAAATTCCATCCCATTCCAAACAAGCTTTCAACCTCAAAGCGAGGTAATTCATCAACCTTTTCCGCAGTAGTTAAATGAGTAATAGGAACCTCTACATCTACAATAACTTTTTCATGATTCGCAATCTTAGTTAAATCGCCAAGCTTGGTCATTGGTTCAAAATCATTGGTATCCGCGCTGCACCCACACAGCAGCAAAGTCAGACAGGTCATTATCTTAAGTTGTTTTTTAAGCATTTATTTCGCCCCTTTCTTTCACGAATAAAAGCTGAAAGTAATAAAACGAATACTAATATCTTTATTTTAATACTAGTCCTTTATGACCCTGACATCAATCAATTCAAAATTATTATTATGATTATGCAAATTCATGCAGCTGGTCAGCAATTAATTTCAGTTCTTCATGTTCAGCTTGAGAACAAACCAGCTTCTTTTACAGCACATATGTAAAGCAGGAATTGCTTCCTGCTTAGTAATCTATAACGGATGGCGTTCTGCCAATACCAACAACCATGGCAACAATTTTACGCCAAGTCGCGCATCCGCAGATGCCATCAGCACTTAATCCATTATTACGCTGATAGGTGACCAATGCGCTTCTGGTTGCCGGACCAAAGATGCCGTCCAAATAAGAAGTACCATAGCCTAACGCATTCAGCGCATCCTGAAGCACTAAAACATATGTTGAAGAATTACCGCTTCTTAAGGTTGGAAAACCAGCAGTACCGCCGCAGGCCGCGCCAATGTAACGGCGGTCCATATGCACCCAAGTCGGTGTCATTGATAAAGGTTCAACATAACCCCATACTCCCAGATTAGTAGCAATCTGATGAATCTGACGTCGCTGAGCCGCAGTCAGCCGCTGACCGACATCAAAAGATACACCGGCATAATGCTGACTTTGCTGACCGTGACCGCCCTCCCAAATGCGCTTAAAAGCATAACCGACTGGAATCCCTGAGCCATAAGTTCGGCGGGTATCATTCCATGCTTCCATCGCTCTTGTTGTCGTCCATAATACATTCGCTCTTGAAGAACCGCGGAATTCACGGACTAACAAGGTTCGGCCATAAGAATAAGGCATCGGATCATCTTCATTTTTATTAAAGTTATACATCAGATTCTTATCTTGATCATAAACAAGAATTTTAGTCATTACCTTCACCTCCTGCACTATTCTATGGTGAAGTGATAAAAACGACTGTACAATTACTGCTAATTTTCTAAATTAATCATCAAGCCAATTATCATTCAGATATTCTTTTATTTTACCTGCTTTAATCAGCCAAACCTTTTCACAGAGTGTCTGAATGAAATAACGATCATGTGATACCACTAATAAGGTTCCCGTATATTCCTGTAAAGTCTGTTCAATGATTTCAATGCTTGTGAAATCAAGATGATTTGTCGGCTCATCAAAAATAATCAGATTTACTTCCTGTTTTAATATCAGTGCCAGCTTTAATCTGGTTCGCTCACCGCCGCTGAGCACCTTCAAGCGTTTATACATGTCCGCCTGATCAAAACCAAAACGTGTCAGATATCTTCGTGTATCTTCTTCATTTAAGCTTAACATGAACTGTGCATAAGCCAGAATTCTTTCCTCTTCTTTGGGGAAAAGAATCATTTGCGGCAAATAACCAATCTGTACAGATGACGCAAGGCTGATTTCACCGCTGTCAGCATTCTCCTCACCCATAATCATTTTAATCAGTGTGCTTTTCCCCTGCCCATTCTCAGCACAGACAGCGATCCGATCCTGCCAATAGACATCAGCATCTGCCTGATCAAATAATTGCTTCTCACCATAGGCCTTCGAAAGCTGATGAATCGTTAATACTTTCTTCGAATAACTTTCTTTTTCCTTCACCGATACATCAAAATGCCGTGTCAATATCTGCGGACGCTTAATGCGCTCAATATTCGCCAATCTTTTTTCTAACATTTTAGCTTTTTTAAAAAATTTCTCATTATCGCCCTCATGTCCCCATTGACGGAAACGCCGGATTGCATCCTGCAGCTTTTTAATCTGCTTCTGCTGCTCCTCATAATCCTGCTGCCATAATAAATACCGTTCCTGTTTTTGACGGCGGTAGGCATCATAATCACCGATATACATCGATAATTCACCATAAGTAATCTCATAGATTTTCTTTACCGTATGATTCAAAAATGTCCGGTCATGAGATACAATGATTACCGTTTCTTTTAGATTCAGAATATAGTTTTCCAGCCAGCGTATCCCAACAAAATCAAGATGATTCGTCGGTTCATCTAAAAGCAGTACATCTGGCTTCATCAGCAATTGTTTAGCAAGATTCACCCGTGTTTTCTCGCCGCCGCTTAACACCTGATAATCACTTTGAAGCAAATGCTCGATCTGCAAGCCACAGGCAATTTGTTCCACTGTTACCATGACCTGATATCCATCCATGCTTTCAAAACGTGCCTGAAGCCTGCCATATTTATCTAATATTTTTTCAAGCTCATGACCGTCAGCTTTTGCCATCTGTGCTTCTAATTCCTGCAGCTGCAGCTGAAGCTTAATGATGTCCTCATGAGCTTCCATCAGATAGCTTAAAACATTTCCTTCATAAGCATCAAACATCTGATTCAGATAAGCAACTCTGGTATTCTTAGTAATCAGCACTTCCCCTTCCTGAATCGTTTCCAAGCCAGCGATTACCTTTAATAAGGTGGATTTTCCGCAGCCGTTTTCACCAACAATGGCTATATGTTCACCATCAGTTATTTTCAATGTAATATCATCCAGAACAATATCCTGGGTATATGCCTTTGTGACATGATTTAATTGTATTGTCATAATAAAATTTCCTTTCCATATTCATTGCGGGAAAAGAAAAAGCCCCAGCAAAAAGTGGGACATTCAAAATTATAAAATAATATTGATGCAAGGCTTTTTACTTAAGTTTTCCCTAAAAATTGACGCACTCGTCCCTATTTTCAAGAAAAACAGTGAATGTTATCGTACGACAAAAAGCATCATGCGTTAACTGTTGGTTATGTTTTGTACTCTCTATCATACGAATCATCATTTGCCCTGCACCTCCTTTAGAAATGATATTATTATTTTAAGATAGGCATGCACAAATGTCAAGGCTTGGTGAAATGCCAGTATTTTCCATAAAAACTATTTGTCAGTTGAACGCACTTCAAGATAATAGTGTTCAACATTCAAATCAAGCTCGGCATGATTTTGATTAGCGTCTATATCGAGATTTTCTCTGACAATTTCGACATTCTGACCATGATTAACCAGCACAGACTGTTTTTGAAAATTCAAAACCGAACCTAGCTGGGTGACGAAATCATAACCTTTAACGCCTTCATTCTTGGTGCCCATGCTGTGATAATCAAAATTGCCATATTTTATAAATTCCGCACTCACATCAATGCTGCTGTATGAAGGAATAACTAATTCAAAAGTTTCATAAAAAATTCTCTTATAATGCATAACATCAATAAGCATATCCTCTAACATACCTAACTGATAATGATTTACCATATCCGGTTCACCACTGTTATATTGGCTGAACAAACGACATAGCTCACCATAAAATCTATCTGCACTGAGATGACTTTTTAATGCCTCCGCATCCGTATCTTTAATCGCTTCTTCATAATAATCGTTCGCGATTATCTTTAATATTTCACCCAGCGTTGTTTCTATCCTATCCACATGTGCTTTAGCTTCATCGATTTCCTCACCTGCTTTGCAGCCACCATTTTGATAACCCTGAAGCGTAAAATTATCAAGATCATCACCCATCACGATCAGGAAGCGATTTTCATTATAATCATAATCCTCTTTTGAAGGTATGAAAAAACTGCGTTCACCTCTGCCATGCTCTGAATCATACACACCACCGTTAAAGCCATAGGTAAAAACCATTGTTTGATCATAGTCCATTGTAAATTCAATATTCATAGTTGGTGCCGGTGCATCACTGCCCCCATCACTGATCTCATTCAACACATAGACAATTACTGAATCATCAAGCGTCGGATAGTCAGTAAAAGCAGCTTCCATATATGCCGAATCTGCAAGCAGTTCAGCATATCCCTGCCATGATGAAATTTCATTCACTGGACTGTTAATCATGCCACTGTAAGACATTGTCTCAGCTGTGTGATCATTCACCTTAAAGATAGGCATGATATTTTCATAAAAAGATGAAACATACGGATATATTACCGGTATTGTTTGATCTTCTGATGATGTATTAATTAATGTATAGCGATCACGAATCATGCACTGAGCGGCTGGATTGTATGCCGCTAAAGCAGTATCAAAATCAAATTCAATTTCACGAACTGCTTCAATACTTGGCATCGCTTCTCTGCTTGTCAAAGGAAAAATCGGACCGTCATAAGACATAAAAATACTGCTGCCATCTTCAAGTACCGGAATTTCACGCTTTCGTGGATGACTCATGCCAAATGCTAAAATAAGCAGACAAAATGAAGCAATAATGATAATTGCCAGCGTACGGTTCACATGGTTATTTTTTTTCTTTTCTTTACTCATAAAAAGCCCTCCAATTTTTAATTATTCAAACCTATCAATCTTAAAGCTGCTTTATTTCCATGCGCATATCATTTTTGTTTCTTCTATAAATTAATTATATCATTTTTTTCTTATCAGACCCATTACGCCAGCAAATATTTCTTAATAAGAATGAAGTGAGGATGAACCAAATGCCTACTTCTACATAGTATGGGTAGAAGAAAGGAGAATGTTATGGATAAAATTTATGTGGATCTGGATAATGATCAGCTAAACTTTGAAGAAGAATTTAAGCCATTTCTTGATGAAGAAGTAAAAGATCCATCCATTCAGACAAAGCCGGTGTGGCGCGAAGAAGACATCAGTCCTTATGACCTGATGGAAGCAGACGGTGAAGAAGCTATGATGGATTCAGTTAATGATGATCAAAATGAAACCGCCGTATGGCATGAACAAGACCGCAGTCCTTATGATTTAATTGATCATGAGGAAGATACTTTCGATAAAGTAAAGGAAAGAATCAAGGAATACGGGGATCAGCATGTCTGGAAAGAGGATGATCAAAGTCCTTATGATCTATTTGATGATTCACTCTGTGCAAGTTTTGATGATCCTTATGATGAGATGGTCAGTGAAGATGAATTCTGTAAAGATTGCTCAAATTATGATACATGCACAAAACGTCAGTCAACGCCAGTGAAAAAGTCACAGATGCAGCAAATGGATGATGAAATTGAAGCTAATATTTCACAATCCGAAGCTAATTTTACCAATGTCCAAAGTGACAGTGATGAGTATGACTGTATTCATGAAGCTGATATGTATGATAATGGCAATATTGATTGGCAATGCGGCATTGATGTAAGCAATAACTCAGGGCAGCGTTCTTTAAACAAGGCCATCCATGAATCAGGGTCACCTAAATCTGTCACTTATGAAAAGAAAACTATGGTGGAAGAAAATGATCCGCCAAAGAAAACTACTTGCTGGATCAGAGTCATCAAGGAGTATTGATTTCATTTATTGTAAATTTATGAAATAAGCTGTAAATAGTCTTGACATTTTCATGAAACAAGGGTATTCTCTTAGTATCAAATAAAAAGCGATGATCGGGAAATGCTGATGGAAAACGGATACAGAAAGCTGCTGGCTGATGTGAAGCAGTACCATGTACATCCAGCTCTCGCCCGTTAGCTGCAACCTGAAAGGCAACGAGTAAGGAAGTCGGGACTTCCCGTTATTGAAGAACAGTTTTGTTTGAAACTGGCTGAGAGGATATCAATTTGATATCAAGAAAAGGGGTACCGCGGTGTTAAGCTCCGTCTTTTTGATAAGACTGGGCTTTTTTTATTGGGAGGGACATAAAAATGAAACATGCGAATAAATATCAGCGTACATATTTTAATGTAGAAAACGCACCGATGCGCTGGATTAAAAAGGATTACGTCGATCATGCGCCGATTTGGTGCAGCGTTGATTTACGGGACGGCAATCAGAGTTTGATTATACCGATGAGCCTTGAGGAAAAGCTTGAATTCTTTAAAATGCTGGTAAAAGTAGGTTTTAAGGAAATTGAAGTAGGCTTTCCGGCAGCCAGTGAAACTGAATATGAGTTTTTAAGAGCGCTGATCGATCAGAATCTGATTCCTGATGATGTGACGATTCAAGTGCTGACACAGGCCAGAGAGCATATTATCCGTAAGACATTTGATGCCTTGAAGGGTGCTAAAAAAGCGATCGTTCACCTGTATAATTCTACTTCTGTTGCCCAGCGTGAACAGGTGTTCAAAAAAAGCAAGGAAGAAATCATCCAGATTGCAGTAGACGGCGCTAAGCTGATTAAGTCAATTGCTGATGAAACGAAGGGTAATTATCAATTTGAATATTCACCGGAAAGCTTTACCCAGACGGAAATGGATTTTGCGGCTGATATCTGCAATGCTGTCATTGATGTCTTAAAGCCTACACCTGAGAATAAAGTAATTATCAATCTGCCGGTAACGGTTCAGGTCAGCATGCCGCATGTGTATGCCAATCAGATTGAATATATGTGTGATCATCTCCATGAACGGGAAAATATTATTGTATCCCTGCATCCGCACAATGACCGCGGCTGTGGTGTTGCAGACAGTGAAATGGGCTTGCTGGCCGGAGCTGACCGCATTGAGGGTACATTGTTTGGCAATGGTGAGCGTACGGGTAATGTAGATATCATCACCTTGGCTATGAATATGTATTCTCAGGGTGTGGAACCGAATCTTGATTTTACTAATATTCCTGAAATCATTGAAGTATACGAGCGAGTAACCCGTATGCATGTATATGAACGTTCGCCATATTCCGGTGAATTAGTGTTTGCGGCATTCTCCGGCAGTCATCAGGATGCGATTGCCAAGGGTATGAAATGGCGTGAAGAGAAACAGCTGGATACTTGGACCGTGCCTTATCTGCCAGTAGATCCGCAGGATGTTGGAAAACAGTATGACGGCGGTGTTATCCGCATTAACTCACAGTCAGGCAAAGGCGGCATTGGTTATCTGCTGGAACAAAAATATGGTTATGATACGCCAAAGGAAATGCGTGAGGATATCGGTTATCTGATGAAGGGTATTTCTGATCATCGCCATCAGGAGTTAAAGAGTGATGAAATTCTCGAAATCTTCAAACAGGAATACTTTAACAAAACGATGCCGATTCATATGCTGGATTATCATTTTGTCAGAACTAATGAAGTGATGGTTACTTTAACGATTGAAATGAACGGTGAAAAAAAAGATATTGTCGGCCGCGGCAACGGACGTCTTGATGCGGTAAGCAATGCGATTACTTCATCCTTAAATATTAATTATAAGGATCTGCTTTATAAAGAACACGCACTGACAAAGGGATCAACCTCACAGGCGGTTGCTTATGTGGGAATCCATGATGAAAAAGGATTGATGTACTGGGGCGCCGGTATTCATGATGATATTATCGCCGCCAGTGTAATCGCCTTATTCTCGGCGGTAAATCGTTTAATGGGAGGAAAATAAAATGGGAATGACAATGACACAAAAAATCCTGGCTGCTCATGCCGGATTAGATCAGGTTACAGCCAGTCAGCTGATCAATGCCAAGTTAGATATGGTTTTGGGTAATGATATCACAACGCCGGTAGCGATTAAAGAATTTGAGAAAGCTGGTTTTACGGATATTTTTGATAAAGATAAAGTATCCATCGTTTTGGATCATTTCTCACCGAATAAAGATATTAAAGCCGCTCAGCAATGCAAACAGTGCCGAAGCTTTGCCAGACGCTTTGACGTAACGAATTTCTATGATGTCGGCACTATGGGTATTGAACATGCCCTGCTTCCGGAAAAGGGCTTGGTAGGGCCTGGTGAATGTATTATCGGTGCTGATTCACACACATGCACCTATGGCGCGTTAAACGCCTTCTCTACGGGTGTCGGCTCTACAGATATGTGTGCCGGTATGGCAAGCGGCGAATGCTGGTTCAAGGTTCCATCTGCCATTAAATTTAATATTCATGGCAAATTAAATCCATGGGTCAGCGGCAAAGATGTCATTCTGCATATTATCGGCATGATTGGGGTTGACGGAGCTTTGTATAAATCCATGGAATTCAGCGGTGACGGGTTAAAAAATCTAAGTATGGATGATCGTTTGTGTATTGCCAATATGGCGATTGAAGCCGGGGCAAAAAATGGAATCTTTGAGTTTGATGAAATTACTGAAGCTTATGTAAAGGAACGTGTCAATCGTCCTTATAAAACGTATAAAGCGGATGAAGATGCCGTGTATGATCAAATTATCGACCTTGATTTATCAACCATTAAATCTACGATCGCTTTCCCGCATCTGCCGGAAAACACAAAAACCATTGATGAAGTCGGTGAAGTAAAAATCGATCAGATCGTAATTGGTTCATGCACCAACGGCAGAATTTCCGACATGGAAGCGGCTGCAGCGGTATTAAAGGGCAAGAAAATTCATCGTGATGTACGTGCCATCATTATTCCTGCTACACAAAAGATTTGGCTTGAATGTGTAAAGCGCGGTTATATGGATATCTTTATTGAAGCCGGCTGTATCGTCTCAACACCTACCTGC
>OGFR01001182.1_pt1 | contig 12943 bp, 12 predicted proteins | sample 1571001 | NCBI WGS metagenome assembly OGFR01 (sample SAMEA2582064, study PRJEB24529) | metagenome | biome: Human gut stool | place: China | collected 2011 | reverse complement strand
TTAAACGTCAGAAGCTGGAGGCAGGCGAGAATGTGGTGGATTTAAGCATCGGAGCGCCGAATATTCCGCCGGCACAGCACATTCTGGATGTGCTCTGTAAGGAAGCTGCTGATAAAAACAATTACATTTACGCTATCAATGACCAGAAGGACCTCTTGCAGGCTGTTTCTCAGTGGTATGAGCGCCGCTACGGCGTGAATCTGGATCCGGATACGGAGATTTGTTCCCTGCTCGGTTCCCAGGAGGGACTGGCCCACATTGCCATGTCCGTTGTGGATGAGGGAGACCTTGTCCTGGTACCGGATCCGTGCTATCCGGTTTTTGCAGATGGTCCGCGTCTGGCGGGTGCAGAGCTTTACTATATGCCGCAGAAAAAAGAAAATGGTTACGTGATCCGTCTTTCTGATATTCCGGAGGAGGTGGCACATCGGGCGAAGTTCATGGTGGTTTCTTATCCGAATAACCCGACTGCGGTCATGGCGCCGGATTCTTTCTATGAGGAATTGATTGCTTTTGCGAAGAAATACGATATCATTGTGCTCCATGACAATGCCTACAGCGAGCTGGTGTTTGATGGAAGGCACTGCGGAAGCTTTTTACGCTTTCCGGGTGCGAAAGAGGTCGGTGTGGAATTCAATTCCCTGTCTAAGACCTATGGCCTGGCAGGTGCGAGAATTGGCTTCTGCGTAGGAAATCCGGAGGTTGTGAAGCATTTGAAGCTGTTGAAATCCAATATGGATTACGGAATGTTCCTGCCACTGCAGAAGGCAGCCATTGCGGCAATCACCGGAGACCAGGCCTGTGTGGAGACCACCCGTGCAGCTTATGAGAAACGCCGTGATGTGCTCTGCAACGGTCTCAATGCGATTGGCTGGAAGATTCCGAAGCCGGAGGCAACCATGTTTGTGTGGGCTCCGATCCCGGAATCCTTTACGAGTTCTGAGGCGTTTGCGGTGGAACTGGTAAAACGCAGCGGCGTTCTGGTAACACCGGGCAGCGCCTTTGGCCCGGCCGGAGAAGGCCATGTGCGCATGGCACTGGTGCAGGATGAGCCGGAATTGAAGCAGGGCATTGCAGCAATTGACGCCTGCGGAATCCTGAGATGATCTGACCGGTCATATCCGTAAGATCAAGTGTTCAAACCGGAGTTTGCCTGAAATCAGGAAATAGAGATGAAAATTGCTTCATGACAGTACCAGGGTAGCATCTGCTGCGGTCTGTGAATAAACAGCTGCGGTATGGGTACTGTCATGGGGCAATTATTATAGTTCACAAGTGCATGGCAGGCAGCAGGTAATTTTTTAAAGAGGAATAAAAAATAATGAGTCAGAATTATAAAATGATCATACAATATGAAGGCACCCGGTATGACGGATGGCAGAAGCAGGGCAATACTGAGAATACGATTCAGGGCAGGCTGGAAAAGGTGCTGGAGCGTATGGCCGGTTGTCCGGTGGAAGTGCATGGATCGGGCCGGACGGATGCGGGGGTGCATGCAATGGGGCAGGTTGCAAACTTTCACCTGCCGGATGGCTGCAGGCCGGATGCGGAATGCATCCGGACTTACCTGAATCAGTATCTTCCGGATGATATTGCCATAACGGAGCTGATCATGGTACCGGAGCGTTTTCACAGCCGCCTGAGTGCCGTAAAAAAGATCTACACTTACCAGATTGAGACCGGGACAAAGAAAAATGTATTTTCCAGAAGGACCTGCTATGGCCTGGGACAGGCACTGGACATCACGGCCATGCAGAAAGCAGCGGAGCTGCTCTGCGGAACCCATGATTACAAAAGCTTCTGCGGCAATAAGAAAATGAAAAAGTCCACGGTGCGGACGATTTACCGCATTGCCGTGGAACAGGAAGCGGACAGCAGCCTGGTGAAGCTGGAGTTCGAGGGAACGGGCTTTTTGCAGAATATGGTACGGATCCTGGCTGGTACGCTGATCGAGGTGGGGACCGGAAAACGGGAGCCGGGCAGTATGCCGGAGATTCTTGCTGCATTGGACCGCCAGGCAGCAGGTTACACGGCACCGGCAGAAGGACTCTGTCTGCAGCAGGTATTTTATGAATAAGCAGTTTTTCATGAGGAAGGTATGGCAAGCAATATGATGATGGATTTTCTGGTAAGACGGTTTATAAAAGATTATGAAAATGTGGAGAACGTGAAGGTACGGACAGCCTACGGCATGCTGGCAGGCATCACCGGAATCTGCTGCAATCTGTTACTGTTTGGAGGCAAGCTGTTTGCGGGACTTGTGGTAAACAGTATTTCTGTGATGGCAGATGCCTTTAACAATTTATCGGATGCTGCCTCCTCGATCATCGGTTTTGTCGGGGTGCGCATGGCAGAAAAGCCTGCAGATGAGGAACACCCATTCGGACATGGGCGAATGGAGTATATTGCGGCTTTTGTTGTGGCCTGTCTGGTCATTCAGGTGGGATTTTCTCTGTTAAAGACCGCTGTAGGAAAAATTCTGCACCCGGAGACTTTAAGCTTCAGCGCATACTCTGTTGGCATTCTGGTGTGTTCCGTGCTGGTCAAGCTGTGGATGGCTTCCTACAACCGGAAGCTTGGAAAGAAGATCAATTCCACGGTCATGATGGCAACCGCAGCTGATTCCCTGGGTGATGTCGGAGCAACTTCAGCAACCATTGTATCACTTCTGGTATTCCGTTTCTTCCATATCAATATAGACGGTGTGATTGGTCTGGTGGTTTCGGTGCTGGTGCTGCTTGCCGGTGTGAACATCGCAAAGGATACGCTGGCTCCGCTTCTGGGGCAGGCCATTGAGCCGGAGATTTACCATCGTATCTCGGAGTTTGTGGAGAGCTATGATGGCATTATTGGCAGTCATGACCTGATCGTGCACAATTATGGCCCGAGCCGCAGTATGGCATCGATCCATGCGGAAGTGCCGGCCAAAGTGGATATTGAAGACTCTCATGCAGTAGTGGACCGGATTGAACGGGATGCGCTGGAAAAGCTTGGTATTTTTCTGGTCATCCATATGGATCCGGTAGAAACAGACAACGAGCAGGCAGCAGTTTTAAAAGAAATGGTCATTGATGTGATCCTGCATCTGGATTCCCGTCTGACACTGCATGATTTCCGTATCGTGCAGAGCCAGGCCCACGTAAACCTGATCTTTGATCTGGTGGTGCCGCGGGAATACACAAAGCAGATGAGGGAGGAACTGACCCGGAAGGTGTGCGAGAAGGTGCGGGAGCGAGATAGCCGCTGCGCCTGCATAATCACGGTTGAAAACAGTTATCAGCAGGAAGAACATCAGAAATAGGCAGGATCTGCATCAACGATAAGGAAGGAAGCGCCGATTGAACCACGAAGAATTTTTGAAACAGGTAGCACTTGGTGACCGGGAAGCCTTTCACCAGCTTTATCTGGAGACGGGCAGGAGTGTCTACAGCTTTATTCTGTCTATCCTGAAAAATCCGCAGGATGCAGAAGAGGTTTTGCAGGAGACCTATCTGAAAATCTGGACCTCTGCCGGAAGCTATAAGCCACAGGGGAAACCCCTTGCCTGGATGTTTACCATTGCAAGGAATCTGTGTTATATGAAATTTCGGGATCAGAAACGCATGGCAGACGTGGGACTGGATGATCTTTCAGGGGGAGATGTTGGGGATCTTTGCCTTCCGCTGGAGCATATGACAGACAGCATGATGTTACAGACGGCGATGGAAATTTTGAAGGAAGATGAGCGGCAGATCGTGCTCCTGCATGTGTCTGCCGGGCTGAAGCACAGGGAAATTTCGGAAAACCTTGGGATTCCGCTGTCTACGGTGCTGTCAAAGTATAATCGTGCCATGAAAAAACTGCAGAACTATCTGCAGGGAGAGGCGTAAGCGTAAAATGAAAAAAAATAAATTTTTTTAAAAAAGTGCTTGACCAAAGAGAAACTATCGTATATAATAATCCTCGTTGCAGCAATGGGCTATCGCCAAATGGTAAGGCAACGGACTCTGACTCCGTCATTTCAAGGTTCGAATCCTTGTAGCCCAGCTGTTTAAAAGGCTTCCGAGATTCGGGAGCCTTTTTTGCATGATAGAAAATTGCATGGAACGGAAATCTGTTTTCCTGCATTCTTTTACGGAAAAACAGTTGTGAATCCTTACGGAATGTGAGATAATAAGAGGCGGTTTCTATTTTAAAGGGTTATTTATGATGGAACTGTAACAGGCGGTATGACCGAAAAGGAGGGCAAACCATGTATTCTTTTGACAGCAGAGTTCGTTACAGCGAGGTGGACGAAGACCGGAAGCTTTCCCTGACCGGAGTGATCAATTACATGCAGGACTGCTCCACGTTTCAGTCGGAGGACTTAAACATGGGAATTGATTATCTCGCAGAGAAGCACCGTGCATGGCTGTTATCTTCCTGGCAGATCGTTGTGGACCGTTATCCGAAGCTTGGAGAACGTATTGTGGTAAGCACCTGGCCCTATGATTTTAAGGGCATCTACGGATATCGTAATTTTACGATTCAGGATCCGGAGGGCAGTTATCTGGTGCGGGCCAACTCCAACTGGTTTTTCTTTGACACGGAGCACGGTGTTCCTGTGCGTGTTGGAGAAGAAGATATCCGGGGGTATGGCGTGGGACAGGAAAAAAAGCTTTCTATGGACTATGCGCCGAGAAAAATTCCGCTTCCGGATGAATATGAGGAATTTCCGGCCATTGCGGTGGCAGCACACCACATTGATACCAACCACCATGTGAACAATGCCCAGTATGTAGAAATCGCGCGTGAGGTATTGCCGGCAGGGCTGTTTATCCGGGAACTCCGGGTGGAATACAAAAAAGCAGCAATCCTCGGAGACCAGATCATTCCGCGTGTCAGCGCGGAGGCAGACTGCTATACAGTGGCTCTGTGTGATACAGAAGGAAGGCCTTATGCAGTTGTATGGCTGCGGACAGGCAGATAACCGGTTGTGAAGGAACGACCAGAAAGAGAGAACCAGATGATTGAATTAGGAAAGATACAGCTTCTTGTAGTTCAGAGAGAAAAAGAATTCGGAGTGTATCTTGGTGAGAAGAAAGAGGACAAGAACTCGGTACTTCTGCCGAAAAAGCAGGTGCCGGAAGGCACAAAGGTAGGCGACAGCCTGGAAGTATTTGTATATAAGGATTCCCAGGATCGCCTCATTGCAACCACCAACCGTCCGAAGCTGCAGGTTGGGGAGACTGCCGTACTGACAGTCAAGGATGTGGCAAAGATCGGCGCTTTTTTGGATATGGGACTGGAAAAAGATCTGCTGCTTCCGTTTAAAGAGCAGAATCATAAGGTGCGTCAGGGAGAAAACTGCCTGGTGGCTCTTTATGTGGACAAGAGCCAGAGACTGGCTGCTACCATGAATGTGTATTCCTATATGAGCGCAGAATCTCCTTACAAGAAGGATGACAAAGTGCAGGGAACCATCTACGAGATCAATGAGAACCTCGGCGCGTTTGTGGCTGTAGATAACCGCTATTACGGACTTATTCCCAAGAAGGAACTTTACGGAGATTTCCGTCTGGGTGATGTGATCGAGGCTCGTGTGGTAAAAGTGAGAGATGACGGCAAGCTGGATCTGAGTCCGCGCCAGAAAGCTTATATGCAGATGGATGATGACGCAGAACTGGTGTTAAAGGTCATTGACGAGTTTGACGGTGTGCTGCCGTTTAATGATAAGGCAAGACCGGAGACCATTATGCGCGAATTCAAGTTGAGCAAGAATGCATTTAAGCGCGCAGTCGGCAAATTATTGAAAGAAAATAAAGTTCGTATTACAGAAAAAACGATAGAGAGAATATAGGAGGATAGTTTTGGACACGATAGAATACTATAATAAGTATGCATCGCGAATTTTTGAGGATACAGTAGACCGGGATATGGAGCCGCAGCGCGAGGAGTTTTTAGAGGAACTCCGGGAAATCGACGGCGACACCATTCTGGATCTCGGATGCGGTTCCGGCCGCGACAGTCTGGCTTTTTACGAGCAGGGCTTTGATGTGACCCCGCTGGATGCATCGGAGGAGATGTGCAAGCTGGCAGAGATCCACACCGGGCTGGAGGTACTGTGCATGGATTATGCGGACATGGAGTTTGATGATGCCTTTGACGGTATCTGGGGGAATGAAGCTCTCATCCATGTGCCGGAGGATGAACTGCCAGGTATCCTGGAAAAATTGACCGAGGCGCTGTGCCAGAACGGAATCTTATTCCTTTCCTTCCAGGAAGGGGACTTTGAGGGACAGAGAAGCGGCCGATATTTCTGTGAGTATACACGGGAAGAGCTGGAGCGCATTCTGACCGAGACCGGACGTCTGGAAATCTTGAAACTCTGGACTACAGAGGATGAAGACAGGGAAGAAGGAGACAAGCTCCTGAATGTACTTGCGAAAAAGATTTCCTGACCGAATACATGCATATCCGGCAAAGCGGAGGCCGGTTGCCAAATCGGCAGTGTTTCGCCGGTGTGATAAGGAGGTATTATGGGAGTCAGGGGAAGGTCACCGGTCCGGGATTACATTCTGATCCTGATCGGGGCATCAATTATGGGGTTTGCGATCAAAAACATTTATGATCCCATGGGGCTGGTTACGGGAGGTGCCTCTGGTGTAGCCATCATCTTAAAAAAGCAGTTTGGTGTGCCGCTGTGGCTGACGAATACAGCAATCAACGTTCCGCTGTTTGCGGCGGCAGCAAGGTTAAAGGGCTGGAAGTTTATCAGGCGTACGCTGGTGGCAACCGTTGCGCTTTCTGTATCGCTGTATGTGATCCCGGAAATACCGTTTCTGATGGATGATCTGTTTTTGACGGCACTGTTCGGAGGAATCATCACCGGGGCCGGGGCCGGCATTGTATTTGCCTGCCAGGCAACGACGGGCGGAACGGATATGCTGGCGGCGCTGATCCGCCGCTGGATGCCGCATTACACCATTGCCCAGATCATGCAGGTGCTGGATGCCATTATTGTTCTGATCGGAGCAGGAGTTTTTGGCATCACCTATGCCCTTTATGCTTTGATCGCAATTTATTCGGTTTCTAAGGTGTCAGACGGGATCATTGAAGGTATGAAATATTCCAAGGTGGCCTATATCATCTCGGATAAGAGTAAAGAAATCGCAGCAGCTATTTTAAAAGAGATGGATCGTGGTGTGACAGCCCTGGATGCAAGGGGAATGTACTCCGGAAACCGGAAAGATGTCCTGTTTTGTGTTGTATCGAGAAAAGAAATTGCACAATTAAAGGAGCTTATAGTTGGTCATGATGCACAAGCTTTTGTCATCGTAAGTGACGCGCGGGAGGTTTTGGGAGAAGGTTTTATTGAATATAGACAATAAAACCTTAAAAAAGGCAGGCAAGTATTGGATACTTGCTTGCTTTTTTCTGCGAGGTGCATTAAAATATACGATAAAGGTCCTTTCAAGTTTGTGCGATTTTACAAAACGGGGCGGTATTACGAAATTAGGATTAAGGAGTGAATATTATGATTTCAAACCAGATTCTTCAGACAACCATTGACGGACTGAAGGGGATCACCAGAATTGATCTGTGTATCTGTGATACGGAAGGAAAGGTGCTGGCTTCTACATTTCCAGAGGCAGAAGAGTATGAGAATTCCATTCTTTCCTTTGTGGAGTCACCGGCAGACAGCCAGGTGATCCAGGGATATCAGTTTTTCAAGGTGTTCGATGAGCATCAGTTAGAGTATATCCTGCTTGCCAAGGGCAGCAGCGATGATGTTTACATGGTAGGAAAGCTGGCAGCGTTCCAGATCCAGAATCTTCTGGTGGCTTACAAGGAGCGTTTCGACAAGGATAACTTTATCAAGAACCTGCTTCTTGATAATCTTTTGCTGGTAGACATTTACAACCGCGCAAAGAAGCTGCATATTGAGACGAATGTGCGCAGGGTTGTATTCCTCATTGAGACCAAGCAGGAGAAAGATATCAATGCGCTTGAGACAGTCCGCAGTCTGTTTGCGACCAAGACGAAAGATTTCATTACCGCGGTAGATGAGAAAAACATCATCCTGGTAAAGGAAGTAAAGCCGAATGAGGACTACGCAGATCTGGAGAAGACCGCCAGTGTCATCCTCGATATGTTAAGCTCTGAGGCTATGACCAAGGTGCGCGTGGCTTACGGTACTGTGGTCAACGACATCAAGGAAGTGTCCCGCTCTTATAAGGAAGCAAAGATGGCCCTGGATGTCGGCAAGATCTTTTACAATGGCAAGAATGTGGTTGCATATGGAACTCTGGGAATCGGCCGCCTGATCTATCAGCTGCCGCTGCCGCTGTGCCGCATGTTTATCCGCGAGATCTTCGATGGCAAATCTCCGGATGAGTTTGACGAGGAAACCTTAACCACCATCAACAAGTTCTTTGAGAACAGCTTAAATGTATCCGAAACATCCCGTCAGCTCTACATCCACAGAAATACCCTGGTGTACCGTCTTGACAAGCTGCAGAAGAGCACAGGACTGGACCTTCGTGTTTTTGAGGATGCGATTACATTCAAGATCGCACTTATGGTTGTAAAGTACATGAAATACATGGAGAACCTGGACTATTAATCATGATTGAAATTCGTAATATAAGCAAAACGTATGATAACGGAAGCAAGGCACTGAAGGATATCGACATCCGTATCCAGGACGGAGAATTTGTCTTTATCATGGGACGGAGCGGATCAGGAAAATCAACCCTGATCCGCCTTCTGCTGAAAGAGGCAGAACCTACGTTTGGACGCATCGTTGTAAATGATATGGATCTTCAGAAGATGCCGCGCCGTTATATTCCCAAATACCGCCGCCGTCTGGGCGTGGTGTTTCAGGATTTCCGGCTTTTAAAAGACCGGACCGTATTTGAAAATGTAGCATTTGCCCAGCGCGTGGTAGGTGCCTCTCCGAGAAAAATCCGCGAAGAGGTTCCGCGCATGTTAAAACTGGTGGGACTTTCCTCCAAGTACAAGTCTTTCCCACACCAGCTTTCCGGCGGAGAGCAGCAGCGTGTAGCGATTGCCCGTGCGCTGATCAACCGTCCGGAGGTACTTCTGGCCGACGAGCCGACCGGAAATCTGGATCATGAGAATGCGGCAGAGATCATGAAGCTACTGGAACGGATCAACGCGCTTGGCACTACAGTTGTGGTCGTAACCCACAGTCAGGAAATGGTAGACCAGATGGGCAAACGTGTCATCACCCTGAACAAGGGACGTCTGGTAAGTGACGAGAGAAAGGGTGGATCGGACCGTGAAGATTAGTACATTCTGGTATTGCATAAAAGAGGGCATGAAGAATATATGCAGAAACATCTGGTTTTCGCTTGCTTCTGTGGCGACGATTTCTGCATGTATTTTTTTGTTTTGCCTGTTTTTTTCCATTATTGCCAATATCCGGTATATGGTGAAGCATGTGGAGAGCACGGTTGGAATTACAGTGCTGTTTGATGAAAATTTGACAGAGCAGGATATCCAGGGGCTTGGCGAGATCATCCACCAGCGGCCTGAAATCCGCGAGATGTATTATATTTCTGCGGAAGATGCCTGGAATTCTTTTAAGGAAGAGTATTTTGCAGGCCATGAGGAGCTGGCCGAGGGCTTTGCGGAAGACAATCCGCTGGCTGGTTCTGCTTCTTATGAGATCTTTTTAAACGATATTTCCCAACAGGATGAGCTGGTTGCGTATTTACAGGGGCTGGATGGCGTTCGCCAGGTGAACTATTCCAACTCGGCGGTCGCCGGTTTTTCAGGCTTCAACCGTGTGATCGGTGTCCTGTCTTCCCTGATCATTGGTGTGCTTCTGGCGGTATCCCTGTTTTTGATCAACAACACTATTTCCGTAGCAGCGGCATTCCGCAGACAGGAGTGCCAGATCATGCGCCTGATCGGTGCTACAAATTTTATGATCCGTGCACCGTTTATCGTTGAGGGCGTGATGATCGGCCTTATTGGCGCGCTGATCCCGTTGACAGGAACCTATTTCCTCTATACAAAAGGAATTGTGTATCTGTCTGAGCGGTTTCATGTGCTCTCCAACCTGTTTTATTTTGTACCGGTTGGTGAAATCTATCCGCTGTTGATCGGGGCAGCACTGATCCTGGGTGTGGGAATCGGATTTTTTGGAAGCTTTTTCACCATTCGCAAGTATATGAAGGTGTAACGATGCATAAAAACAAATGGAAAAACATACAAAAACGTATGCTGGCAGCAATGCTGGGCACGATAATTGCCATGTCCTCATTCCAGACAGTTTACGCAACAAAGCAGGATGTGGAGGCGGCCAAAAAGAAGGTCAGCTCCATTGAAGAAGAAAAGAAAAAGGTACAGGCTACCATTAAAAATCTGGAAGGATTGAAAAATGATGCGGCCGCATACGTGAAGGAGCTGGATGGCAGTCTGACAAAACTGGAGAGAGAGCTGGATCAGCTTTCTGCCCAGATCGGGACCAAGGAACAGGAGATCTCCGATACCGGCGTGGCGCTGGACCAGGCGAAGGCAACGGAAAATAAACAGTATGCGGATATGAAGCTGCGTATCAAATACATGTATGAGCAGGGCAATACCAGCTATATCGATATGTTGTTTCAGTCCGCAGATATGGTACAGCTCATGAACCGCGCTGAATATATTAACAAAATTTCAGATTATGACCGCAAAAAGATGGACGAGTACGAGGAAACCCGCCAGACGATCGCGGACGAGGAACAGAAATTAAAGACTGACCGGGAAGCGCTTCTGACAATGCAGGAGCAGACAAAGGCAAAGCAGGAGTCTGTCAGGACGCTGCGTGCCCAGAAGAATAAAGAGATGCAGAATTATGCGAGTCAGATCGATACTGCCCAGGGCCAGGTAGACCAGTACAATGCGGATCTGTCAGCCCAGGAGAACAAGATTAAGCAGATCGAGGCAGAGATCAGGCGCAAGGAAGAAGAGGAGCGCAAGAAGGCAGAAGCAGCCCGGAAGGCAGAAGAAGAAGCCAGAAAGAAAGCAGAGGCGGCCGGAAAGAAGGTTTCTGCCACTGATAAGGCGGCTTCGTATAATGTTGCCAGTCTTGGGAATATTAGCTTTAAGTGGCCGTGCCCATCCAGCAGCCGGATTTCTTCCGGTTTCGGAGGCAGAACTTCACCGACCAAGGGAGCATCCAGCAACCATCAGGGTATCGATATTCCTGCATCTACCGGTGCGGCGATCACGGCAGCGGCGTCCGGTACCGTTGTGGTGTCTACCTACAGCTATTCCGCGGGAAATTACATTATGATCAGTCATGGCGGTGGTGTATACACCGTATATATGCATTGTTCCCAGCTGCTGGCATCGGAAGGCCAGACGGTAAAACAGGGACAGACGATTGCAAAAGTCGGCTCTACCGGCTATTCTACCGGCTCACATCTGCATTTCGGTATCCGCTCCGGCGGACGCTATGTAAATCCGCAGTCTTACGTAAGCCCGTAAAGATTCAGAAACAGACGAGGTGACATCATTGGAGAAAGAAAATAAGGGCAAGTCAAAATTTTGGAAAGGCGTTTTAGCAGGTTCCCTTGTAACTGCTCTGGCAGGCTTTGGTATCGTAGGTGTGGCAACCGGCATATCCGTGATCGGGCGCACTGTGATCGAAAATCAGGCACAGAATACGACAGCAGCGGGCTCCGGCAGCGATGCCGTGCGTACCCAGGTGAATTTAAAGCAGGTTGATGCGAAAGTTTCCGTGCTGCAGCAGATCATCGATCGGTATTTTCTGTTTGATGAGGATGCGGAGCAGATGGAGACCGGCATCTATAAAGGCATGCTGGCCGGTCTGGGTGACCCGTACACGGTTTATTACACTCCGGATGAGTACAGCTCTTTAACGGAGGAAACCAGCGGCGTGTATTGTGGCATTGGTGTTCTGGTCAGCAAAAATGTGCAGACCGGAATTGTAACAGCACTCCGTGTATTCCCGGGATCTCCGGCAGAGGAAGCGGGGATGCAGAAGGGGGATATCATTTATAAGGTAAAAGACATATCTGCGGCAGAAGCGGAGCTGGATATTCTGGTCCAGGAGTATATCCGCGGTGAGGAAGGCTCCTATGTGGATGTTACTGTTCTGCGGGGGAGCGAGGAAATACCGCTTCATATTCAGCGGCGTATGGTGGAGGTTGCTACCGTAGAGCACCAGATGCTGCCGGATAAGACCGGATATGTGGAAGTAACGCAGTTTGATACGGTGACTGCTGAGCAGTTTATTTCAGCAGTGTCTGATCTGGAAAAGCAGGGTATGGAGCGCCTGGTCATCGACCTGCGCGATAATCCGGGTGGCGTGGTAACCTCCTGTGTGGAGATGGCAGCTTATATTCTGCCGGAAAATCAGCATAACGGAACGATTCTTTCCACGGCCACCAAAACCGGTCAGGAGGAACGTTATTATTGTCAGGCTGGCGAGACCAGGCATGAGGTGCGCGGGACAGATACCAAAGACGGCGAGTTCCCGAAGACGGATGATCATGAACTGAATGTGCCGATCGCAGTGCTCATCAACGGCCAGTCTGCCAGTGCGGCAGAGGTATTTGCAGGTGCCCTGCAGGATTACGGTGCAGCAACACTGGTGGGAACCACATCCTTCGGAAAAGGAATTGTACAGAGCCTGATTCCGTTAACGGACGGTTCAGCAGTCAAGATCACCACCGCCCACTACTATACCCCGGCCGGACATGATCTTCATAAAAAAGGTCTGACCCCGGATGTAACGGTGGAACAGAAGCTGGATGAGGATCTCATTGGGCAGTACGATGTTCCGCTGGAGCGGGATAATCAGGTGCAGGCAGCGATCGAAGTGCTGGAAAAGTAGAAGCCAATTTGGTAACCAAAAAAGAATATAATCTGATACTTGCCGCATGCATAGTGAAGTGAACCCCTTTTGTTAGACAAAAATGTAAGTCTAATGAAAGGGGTTATT